>Ga0180216_1000073_pt1 | contig 129697 bp, 116 predicted proteins | sample eDN3rd37CBELigMG_FD_128879 | JGI IMG/M metagenome (GOLD analysis project Ga0180216, IMG submission 128879) | Enriched Miracle-Growth compost microbial communities from Emeryville, California, USA - eDNA 3rd pass 37_C BE-Lig MG (version 2)... ... | reverse complement strand
GGCGACCAGATCCAGGGCACGACGCCGGAACTCCGGCGGGTGGGCAGCAGGCATTCCACGGACTCCTTCCGAGACGATCATCGCCTCACTCAAGGTGTCCGGGAAAGCGGGTCAGGCTCCCACACCGGATCGATTCCGAGGAGTTCTACCGGCTCCTGGAGGGCCAGGTTATCGACGACGTCGGCCTGTTCAACGACAAGCCGCAGGAATGGGAGGACTACTACAACGTCGATCGGCCCCACGGCGCTCTCGCGGGCCAACCCCCTACGAGCGCCTCAAGCAGAAAACTCAGGGCCCAATGTCATCGGCCTCTCCCAGCAACACACCTAGGCGTGATTGATCTGGCCTCGAGACAGTCTTTGGTGAGCAATGATTCCGACCGCGCCGATCCCGAATTCAGTTCTCACGCCTTACGGGCTCGATAGAATCCCCGAGTCAGGAGGAGACTGCATTGACCGTCGTGGAGGACGAGGCATCGGCGGCGACATCGCCCACTCGCGCGGCGAGCGGAACGAGCCGGTGGGCCTGGCCGCAGCACTATGCCGCGCGCATCGCTATCACCGACTTCGTCGTCGTAGCGGGCTCGATCGCCGGGGCCCAGGTGCTTCGCTTCGGCCTCGACGCCGTCGAGGCAGCGCGCATCGCGCACAGCTTCCAGCTGAGCCTCAACTACACGCTCCTGTCCGTCCTCCTCGTCGCCGTGTGGATGCTCTCGCTGAGCATCAGCGGCACGCGCGATGCGCGCATCGTCGGGAGCGGCTCCGCCGAATACCGGCGCGTCGTCGGGGCGACCTTCCGGGTCTTCGGCCTCGTCGCAATCGTCGTCTTCCTCATCAAGCTCGACCTGGTCCGCACCTACATCCTCATCGGCCTCCCCGCGGGCCTCGTCCTCCTCCTCCTCTCCCGCTTCCTCTGGCGGCAGTGGCTCATCCGGCAGCGCCGCCGCGGTCGCTACAGCTACCGCGTCCTCCTCGCCGGCTCCGAGGCCTCCGTCGCCGCGATCGCCCACGACCTCGCACGTGATCCGAAGAACGGCTACCACGTCGTCGCCGCCGTGACACCGAGCGGCGACGCGGGCCTCGAGGTGCCGACGACGAGCGACCTCGACGAGATCCCGGCCCTCATGGCCAAGCACGCCGCCGACACGCTCATCCTCACGAGCAGCGACCGGCTCCCGCCCGCGCGGATCCGCTCGATCTCCTGGGCGCTCGAGGCCGGTCGGCAGCACCTCGTCATGGCGCCGAGCCTCACCGACGTCGGTGGCCCGCGCATTCACTCCCGACCCGTCTCCGGCCTCCCGCTCCTCCACGTCGAGACACCGCGCTACCAGGGGACGCAGGCCTTCACGAAGCGCACCTTCGACCTCGTCGTCGGCATCCTCGCCGTCGCCATCCTCTCGCCCCTTTTCCTCGCCCTCGCGATCGGCGTCAAGGCGACGAGCCCCGGGCCGGTCCTCTACCGCAGCCCGCGGATCGGCCACCAGGGCCGGCCCTTCGACATGCTGAAATTCCGCTCGATGCGGGTCGGGGCCCACGACGAGCTCGCGCAGCTCCTCCGCCAGCAGGGGACCGACGACCGCCCCCTCTTCAAGGTCGACGACGACCCGCGCATCACCCGCTTCGGCAAGTTCATCCGCCGCTACTCCCTCGACGAGCTCCCGCAGTTCTTCAACGTCGTCGGCGGCTCCATGTCGCTCGTCGGGCCCCGGCCGCAGATGCCGGAAGAAGTCGCGCTCTACGACGACGTCGCCCACCGTCGCCTTCTCCTCAAGCCCGGCATCACCGGCCTCTGGCAGGTCTCGGGGCGGTCGAACCTCCCCTGGGAGGAAGCCATGCGACTCGACCTCTACTACGTCGAGAACTGGTCGCTCATCGGCGACATCGAGATCCTCTTCCGCACCATCCGCGTCGTCCTCGCCAAGGACGGGGCGGTGTGAGCGGCCCGCGCTGGTCGCTCATCACCGTCGCCTACAACTCGGCGGCGACGCTCGCCACGCACTGGGACGGCGAGCGCCCCGACGACGTCGAATGGATCCTCGTCGACAACGCCTCGAGCGACGGCTCCGCCGACATCGCCGAGCAGCTCGGCGCCCGCGTCATCCGGCGGGCCGACAACGGCGGCTTCGCGAAAGCGAACAACGAGGGACTCGCGATCGCGGCGGGGCGGTACATCGCATTCGTCAACCCCGACGTCCGAGTCGACTACACGACGCTCGACGTCCTCGAGCGCCTCATCGACGAGCACGACGCGATCGTCGCCCCCCAGCTGACCTACCCCGACGGGCGGCTGCAGCCCAACGGCCGACACGCGCCGACCTACCCGCGGAAGATCATCAACCGGCTCGGCTTCCCCGACTGGTCCGCCGAGCACTACTACGTCCTCTGCGAGCCCGGCGTCACCCGCTACGCGACCTGGGCGATCGGCGCCGCACTCGCCGGCAGCGCCGAGACGATCCGGGAGATCGGCGGCTGGGACGAGCGGTACTTCGTCTACGAAGAGGACAAGGAGCTCTGCCTCGACGCCTGGGAGGCCGGCCACCCCGTCATCGTCACGGGCGACGCCCAGTGGATGCACTCCTGGGCGCGCGCGACGACGAAACTCCGCATTCGGCCCTGGCTCCTCACCTTCCAAGGCGAAGCGAAGTTCTACGCGCAGCGCCCCGCGCTCTTCCTCACCGAGCGCTGGTGGCGACACCGGGATGATCCGGTCATCGCCTGGAGCGGGAAGGCGGTCCAGTCAGATCGCTAGGCTGGGTCCGTGCAGCGCGTGCTCATCACCGGCGGCGCCGGATTCCTCGGCAGCCACCTCGCCGACCGGCTCATCGCCGAAGGGCACGAGGTGCTCTGCGTCGATAACTTCTACACGGGCGCCCGGCGCAACATCGCGCACCTGCTCGACCACCCCCGCTTCGAGCTCATGCGGCACGACGTGACCTTCCCCCTCTACGTCGAAGTCGACCAGATCTACAACCTCGCCTGCCCCGCCTCCCCGATCCACTACCAGCGGGACCCCATCCAGACGACGAAGACCTCCGTCATGGGCGCGATCAACATGCTCGGGCTCGCCAAGCGGCTGCGCATCCCCGTCCTCCAGGCCTCGACCTCCGAGGTCTACGGCGACCCCGAAGTCCACCCGCAGCCCGAAAGCTACTGGGGGCGGGTCAACCCGATCGGCCCCCGCTCCTGCTACGACGAAGGCAAGCGGGTCGCCGAGACGCTCTTCTTCGACTACCGCCGCCAGGTCGGCCTCGACATCAAGGTCATGCGGATCTTCAACACCTACGGCCCGCGCATGGACCCCGCCGACGGCCGCGTCGTCTCCAACTTCATCGTGCAGGCGCTGCGCGGGGAGCCGATCACGATCTACGGCGACGGGAGCCAGACCCGCGCATTCTGCTACGTCGACGACCTCATCGACGGCATGATCCGCCTCATGGGCACGAGCCACGACGTGACCGGCCCCATCAACATCGGCAACCCCGGCGAGTTCACGATGCTCGAGCTCGCCGCAGCCGTCCTCCGCGTCACCGGTAGCGCCTCGCCCATCGTCCACCGCGAGCTGCCGCAGGACGACCCCAAGCAGCGCCGCCCCGACATCAGCGAGGCGCGCCGCGTCCTCGACTGGGAGCCGCGCATCGAGCTCGAGACCGGCCTCGAGCGGACCGTCGCCTACTTCCGAGAGGTCCTCGCGTGAGGATCAGCATCATCGGCACCGGCTACCTGGGAGCCGTGCACGCCGCCGCGATGGCCTCCCTCGGCCACGACGTCATCGGCGTTGACATCGACGCGGCGAAGATCGCGCGGCTCCGCGCGGGGGAGCCGCCCTTCCACGAGCCCGGCTTCGAGCCGCTCCTCCGCGACGGGCTCAACTCGGGGCGGCTCCGCTTCACGACCGACTTCGCCGAGGCCGCCGACGCCCAGGTCCACTTCCTCGCCGTCGGCACTCCGCAGGCCCCCGGCAGCGGCGCGGCCGACCTCAGCTACGTCGACGGCGCGATCGACGCCCTCCTGCCCCACCTGCGCGCGGGCGCACTCGTCGCCGGGAAATCGACCGTCCCCGTCGGCACCGCCGCCCGACTCGCCGAGCGCATCGCCGGCACCGGCGCGAGCCTCGCCTGGAACCCCGAATTCCTCCGCGAAGGCTACGCGCTCGACGACACCCTCAAGCCCGACCGACTCGTCTACGGGGTCCCCGGCGGACCCGGCGCGGGCGACGCCGCGACGAACGCCGAGACGCTCCTCGACGAGGTCTACGCGCCCATCGTCGCCGCCGGCACCCCCAAGATCGTCACCGACTACGCGACCGCCGAGCTCGTCAAAGTCGCCGCCAACTCCTTCCTCGCCACCAAGATCTCCTTCATCAACGCGATGTCCGAGATCGCCGAGGCGACCGGCGCCGACGTCACGACCCTCGCCGACGCGATCGGCCACGACCAGCGCATCGGGCGGCGATTCCTCAACGCGGGCGTCGGATTCGGCGGGGGATGCCTGCCGAAAGACATCCGCGCATTCACCGCGAGAGCCGAAGAGCTCGGCCGCGGCGACTCCGTCGCCTTCCTCAAAGAAGTCGACGCGATCAACCTCCGCCGCCGCGACCGCGTCGTCGAACTCGTCCTCGACGCCCTCGGCGAGCGCAAGCACACCGGCCGCGTCGCCGTCCTCGGCGTCACCTTCAAGCCCGACTCGGACGACATCCGCGACTCGCCCGCACTCGACGTCGCCGTCCGACTCCACGGCCTCGGCGTCAGCGTCACCGTGACCGACCCGCAAGGCCTCGCCAACGCGCGCCGCGCCCACCCGCAGCTCGCCTACGCCGACACCGCGCTCGACGCTCTCACGGGCGTCGACGTCGCCGTCCTCGTCACCGAGTGGCAGGCATACCGCGAGCTCGACCCAGCCGCGGCGACCGCCGTCGCGGGACCGGCGCCGACCATGATCGACGGGCGCAACGTCCTCGACCCCATCGCCTGGCGCTCCGCCGGGTGGACCTACCGCGGACTCGGGAGACCATGAGCTGGCTCGTCACCGGCGGCGCCGGCTACATCGGTGCCCACATCGCCTGGACCCTCCTCGAGGCAGGCCTCGACGTCGTCGTCCTCGACGACCTCTCGACAGGGCGACAGGAATTCGTGCCGCCGGGCAGCGCATTCGTCCCGGCGGACATCCGTGACCCCGCCGCCGTCGAGCGTGCCATCCGGGACCACGGCGTCACCGGCATCATCCACGCCGCCGGCATGAAGTACGCCGGGCTCTCCGTCGCGCAGCCCCTCCACGCCTACGGGCTCAACGTCACCGGCACCATCGCCGTCCTCGACGCCATGGCCCGCACCGGCGTCGACGCCCTCGTCTTCTCCTCCTCCTGCTCCGTCTACGGCACCCCCGCCGCCGACACCGTCGACGAGACCACACCCCTCGCGCCCGAAAGCCCGTACGCGAGGTCGAAGCTCGCCGCCGAGTGGGTCATCCGCGACGCCGCGCGGGCGGGGGCAGGGTCGGCTGCGGGGGCGCTGCGGCACCTGAGCCTGCGGTACTTCAACGTCGTCGGCGCCGCCGCTCCCGGCGTCTGGGACACGAGCCCGCACAACCTCTTCCCCCTCGTCTTCGAGGCGCTGAAGCGGGGAGAGGCGCCGCGGATCTTCGGCGACGACTACCCGACGCCGGACGGCACCTGCATCCGCGACTACGTCCACGTCGCCGACATCGCCGAAGCCCACCTCGCCGCCGCACTCGCCCTCGCCGACGGCCGCGACCTCCCCGACGTCATCAACCTCGGCTCCGGCACCGGCTCCTCCGTCCGCGCCATCATGCGCGCCGTCGCCGACACGACCGGCATCGACCTGCCGCCCGTCGTCGTCCCCCGCCGCCCCGGCGACCCCGCCCGCATCGTCGCCGGCGCAGGACTCGCGGGCGAGGTGCTCGGCTGGGCGCCGCGACGTGGGCTCACCGAGATGGTCGAGAGCGGCTGGGCCGCCCACCGGGGGCTCGCGTGAGCAAGCTGTACTTCCGCTACGGCGCCATGAACTCCGGCAAGTCCACCGCCCTCCTCCAGGCCGCCCACAACTACGAGGAGCGCGGCCAGCACGTCCTCCTCGCCAAACCCGGCGTCGACACCAAGGGCGACCGCGCCATCGTCTCCCGCCTCGGCGTCACGCGCGACGTCGACTTCACGATCGCCCCCGACGCCGACGTCCACGCGACCTTCGAGCGGGAGCGCGACCGCGTCGCCGCCGAGACGGGGGAGCGCGTCGCGTGCCTCCTCGTCGACGAGGCGCAGTTCCTCACCGCGACCCAGGTCGACGACCTCCTCCGCATCGCCGTCATCGAGGGCGTCCCCGTCCTCGCCTACGGCATCCGCACCGACTTCCAGACCGTCGCCTTCCCCGGGTCGAGACGCCTGCTCGAGATCGCGCATTCACTCGAAGAGCTCAAGACCATCTGCCGCTGCGGCCGCAAAGCCGTCTTCAACGGCCGCACGATCGACGGCGAGTTCGTCTTCGACGGCGACCAGGTCGCCATCGAGGTCGGCGAAGTCATCTACGAGTCACTCTGCGCCGCCTGCTACCTCCAGGAGTCCGAGGGCCTCCTCGCCGGCGATTGGCGACCCGAGGGGGAGTACACCGAGTAGGGGGGTGGCGGCTCCTCCTCTCTCCGCCGCTCTCCCGCCGCGCCACCCCTCTTCCCGCCGAGTGTGCATGTCTATGCCGAGTGTGCGCGGAAGTTGCCGCACATTCGGCGCAATCATGCACAGTCGGCACTGATCCACGCAGGCGCCGGTCCCGAAGTCCCTCACGCAAGCCGCGCATTCGGCAAAAAACTGCACAGTCGGCGCCGATCCACCCCGGCGCCGGGCCCGATGACGGCGGCGAATGCGCGGCGCGCGATCCGGTAGACTTGCTCGGTCGCCCTCGGGTGGCGAGCCACGGGGTGTGGCGCAGCTTGGTAGCGCGCTTCGTTCGGGACGAAGAGGCCGCAGGTTCAAATCCTGTCACCCCGACTCTGTGATGTCTCGGGACATCGTGAACAAGGGTTTCACCGTGGTCAGCAGCATGGCGATGGAGAATGAGCCGGTTGCGCGCACGTGGATCCAGCAGGCGAAGCAGACGAGAGCCTGACCCGGCGATTCGCGACCACCCAAGGCGAACTGATGCCCATACTCATACGCGAGGCACCGTGATACCCTCCGTATCACGGAGGTGGTCGGTATGAGCGAGCCGGCGTCGGGTCAGGTCCGCACCAAACGTGTAAGGACGTTGAAGCGCGCTGCCGCGACCGGCCGTTTCGTCGCCTCTCCACGACTAGACGTCGACGCGAACCACGCCGTCCGGAATGCCGTCAATGCCATCGTCGAGGGCCGAGAGCAGCGCGAGCTCGCAGACCGGAAGATTCGTCGCGCGATCTTTGCCCTGCACGACGCTGGATGGTCGCAACGGGACATTGCCCAGCAGGCCGGCATCTCGCAGCCGGAGGTGTCTCGTCGGCTCAGACGCCGTAAGCTCCAGTCGGATGGCCTCGAGCCGCGCGACGTGATCCTGCAGCGTGCGACCGGGCAGATCACGACAGAGCAGATGCTCAATCGTCTCGGAGCATTGCCGCTGACCGCGAACGCACCTGGTCGGAGTGGCGATTACGACGGCGCCGCGACCACGACGGGTACCGCTAAACAGCTGGTCAGTGCATTTCACGAGGGGCTGCTGACCGAAGAGGAGTACGAGCACCTGCGTGCGCAGCGTCGTGGACACTGACCCGAATCATGACATGCTGCGTGACCAAGTCGCCCGCGAACTCTCGAATCTGCTTCACGAAACCGGTCTGGATCACCCCTGGTCGGATCGTCCCGACGGGTCGACCAGATGGCGATACTCCGACGGGGTGCTGTACGAGGCCTCGCGGCTCAGATTTCACCGCGAACTGGTGGAGCAGCAACGAGCGAATGCGGAGGCGAGCGTGGGCGGTCGTCTTGCCGTCGTGATCACTGCCGGACCGCCTGGAGCCGGCAAGTCCAGTGCAGTTCGAGCCGCCCCCGAACTCGCATCATTTCGCCATATCGATGCGGACGACTTCAAGGACCCACTGCTCCTCGATGCTGAGGCAGCAGGAATGCTCGCCCGCTGGACCGACGTGAAGCTTGGAGATGGGCGCCCCGTGGCGCTCCGTGAGCTATCCGGTTTCGTCCACGCGGAGTCCACAGCGGTCGCCGAAGCCATGCGGCACATCTGCTTCGCAGAAGGGGAGAACGTCATCATCCACGGGACGCTCGGCAGCCTCGACTACCTCGATGACCTATTCACAGATCTTGACAAGTATGGCTACAAGGACATCATCATCTACGACGTCGTGGTCCCGGTACACCAGGCCGTTGAGCAATCGTTGGCTCGCTGGTGGGCTGGGCGCGCCGACGAGTCGGAACGCCTCGGCGGCCGGTTCGTGCCTCCCTCGGCGATCCGCGCCTATTATCCGGGTAGCCCTACTCGACCGACGTCTTCGGCCAATGCGCGCAGATTGGCGGCTCGGGCGGAGCGTATGGGCTGGCGCGTCGACATTCGGGTGGCGGGCCGACACGCTGAGTGTGGCCCGTAGGCGCCCCGCCTACCGCGCGACGAGCGTGAGGACGACCGCCTCGGGCGGGCAGGCGAAGCGCACGGGCGCGTAGATCGACGTGCCGAGCCCGGCGGAGACCTCGAGGAATGCGCGGCGTCGCGCATGCGACCACGACGACAGCCCGGAGGCCTGGTCGGCCGGCAGGTCGCAGTTCGTGATGAGCGCACCGAGTCCCGGCACGCACACCTGACCGCCGTGGGTGTGCCCCGCGAAGATGAGCTCGGCGCCCTGCGTCATGAGGCCGTCGAGGATGCGGGCGTACGGCGCGTGGGTGAGGCCGATGACGAGCGCGTCGGGGGCGGACTCGCTGAGGCTCGCCCGCATCTCGTCGACGAGCGCCGTGAGGAGGTCGAGCCGGTCCCGACCGATGTGCGGGTCGTCCGTGCCGATGAACTCGATCGCCGTCCCGCGCAGCTCGACCGCGCGGGCGCGGTTGTTGAGGTCCCACCAGCCGAGCTCGTCCTCGAGGAATGTGACGAGCGAGGCCGTGTCGAGGCGCGCCGGCGGCGACACCTGCTTCGACGGGCCGCTCAGGTACTTGAGCCAGTTGCTCGGCCGCGGGGCGTAGATGTCGTTCGAGCCGTGGACGAAGACGCCGGGCACCCCCGCGAGCGGCCCGAGCGCGCGGCGGAGACCCGTGAGCCCGTCCTCGTGGCCGAGCAGGTCTCCCGTCGCGACCACGAGGTCCGGCTCGATGAGCTCCGAGACGCGGGCCACCCATTCCTGCTTCTGATGCTGCCACGGCGCCATGTGGAGGTCGGAGAGGTGGAGCACCGTGATCGGCCGGGCGCCCGGCGCGAGCACGGGGACGACCTCGTGGCGGACCGTGAAGCGGTTGCGCTCGATGAGCGCGCCCCAGGTGAATGCGGCGAGCCCGACCGCGGCCGCGGCACCGAACGCCGTGCCGACGACGCGGCCAGGGGTGCTCGTCATCGCGGTCCTAGCTGCACTTCGACTGGTCGATGCGCACCGAGATGTCGACGCTCGAGCCAGGGCTCGCCGTGCCGCCGCTCGGGCTCTGCGCCGTGACCGGGTCGCCGCCGTCCGCGTGCGCCCCGCCCGTCGGCGAGCCGGTCTTGCAGACGAGCGTCACGTCGCCGACCTGGAGGCCCGCCGACTGGATCGCGTGCTGCGCGTCCGAGTAGGAGGAGCCCACCACATTCGGCACGTCGACCGGGGTCGGCGTGCAGCCGTGGCCCGTGCCGAGGTTGACCGTGAGGGTGACCGGGCCGCCGGTGATCGCGAGCGTGTTCCCGCCAGGGGCCTGCGCGACGACCTCGAGGCCGTTGAGCGCGCCCTGGTTGACGCTGCCGGGGGGCGGCGGCGTGTACCCGTCGTCGCAGACGTAGGCGGCGGAGATGACGTTGTTCGGCCACTTCGCGCCGTTGAGCGTGTTCCGCGCCTGCTGGTAGGTCTGGCCGACGACGTTCGGGATGACCGTCATGTTCTGCTTGCTGAGCAGCAGGTACACCGTCTGGCCGACCGCGGCCTGCGTGCCGGCCGCCGGATCCTGCGCGGCGACCGTGTCCTTCGGCTGGTCGGAGTCGTAGCCGCCCGGGTCCTTGACGACGACGAAGCCGAGCGCCTCGAGCGCCGCCTTCCCCTGCTCATACGTGTAGCCGAGGCCGCTGACGTTCGGGATCGTCTTATTCGCGCCCGTGAGGTACCGACCGCTCGGCGCAGGCCACTCCTCACCGCCGTACCGCGCATTCAGCTCCGCGAGCAGCGGTCGCATGATCTCGTGGCGGACGTATTGGACGGAGACGCCGTTGACCCAGTAGTCGCCCTGGCCGACCTGCCCGACGACGTTGCCGACCCAGACCATGGTCGCGTTCGTCGTCGTCGAGGTCGCGACGGCGGTGTCGATCGCGAGGTCGGTCGTGCCCGTCTTCGACAGGAAGGGGACGCCGTCGTACGGGTTCGAGTCGGAGCCGGTGCCGTTCGTCGAGTTGCCGACGAGCACCTGGATCGCCGTGAGGGCGACATCCTGGTCGAGCACCTGCGAGCACTTCGGGGTCTGGCCCGCGTGCGTGTTGCCCTGCGGGTCCGTGTAGCTGTCGACGATGATCGTGTCGCACTTCTTGCCGACCGCGGCGAGCGTCGCGTACGCATTCGCCATCGAGAGCATCGCGACCTCGTTGCTGCCGAGGACCGAGGCCGGGTTGTTCTGGAGCGGCGTCTCGTCGGCGCGCTCGACACCCATGGCGGCGGCGAGCTGGTTGATCTTGCAGAGGTCGAGCTTGGAGGCCATGCGGAGGAAGACGCCGTTGACCGACTGCCACGTGCCGTTCGTCACCGTGTAGACGCCGCGCTCGCCCGCGAAGTTCGCGATCTGGTAGTCGACGCCGGTCCCCGTGCAGGAGTCCGTCCAGGCCGAGGCCGGGATGACGGCGGGGTCGGCCGAGACGAGCTCGTTGACGCCGTGGCCCTGGTTCATCCACTCGAGGAGGGTGAAGAGCTTGTACGTCGAGCCCGGCTGCTTGCCCGTCGAGGAGCCGTAGCTGAGCTTCGTGTTGAAGTTGACCGCGGTCGAGATCGCCGGGTTGTCGGGCTCCGCGGCGTCGTCGAAGATCTTGTTCTGCGCCATGATGCGGATCCGGCCGGTGCCGGGCTCCACGGTCGACAGGGCGGAGCCGAGGTCGAAGCCGTCGAAGTCGTACGGCGTCCACGTCCACAGCAGGTCCTGCGCGATCGCCTGCATGTCGTAGTCGATCGTCGTGTAGATCTTGTAGCCGCCGCGCGCCCAGTTCGCCTTGCGCTCCTCCTCGGTCGCGCCGAGGAAGTCGAAGTCCTTGACGGACTTGATGACGTAGTCGCAGACGAATCGCGTGTTGATGTTCGCCGCCCGGCAGCCCTGCTCGCTCGGGCGCCCGTTCGCGACGAACTCCTCGTCGACCGGGATCGCCTGCGCCGCGTCGCGCTCCTCCGGGGTGATGTACCCCTCGAGGGCCATCATGTCGAGGATGTAGTCGCGGCGCTCCTGGTTCGCGGCGAAGTTCTCCGGGTAGCCGAGGTTCCGCTGCTCCGGGTACTGCACGATTGCGATGAGCGAGGCCGCCTGGGGGAGCGTCAGGTCCGCGGCGCTGACCCCGAAGTAGCGCTGCGCCGCCGCCTGGATGCCGTAGGCCTGCATGCCGAAGAACGCGACGTTGAGATACCCGACCAGGATCTCCTTCTTCGTGTACTGCTTCTCGAGGCCGATCGCGATCTTCATCTCCTTGATCTTGCGATCGAAGGTCGTGTCGACGGCGGCCTCGTAGGCGGCGCGGCGCTCCTCCTCCGTCGGCAGCTCGTAGGCCTCCTGGACGAAGGTGTTCTTGACGAGCTGCTGGGTGAGGCTCGAGGCGCCCGACTCGATGCCGCCCGAGGCGAGGTTGTCGAAGACGGCGCGCATGACGCCCTGCGGGTCGATGCCGCCGTGCTCGTAGAAGCGGCGGTCCTCACCGGCGACCGTCGCGTCGAGCACGTACTGCGAGATCTGGTCGTAGGAGACCTCTTCGCGGTTCTGGTCGTAGATCGTCGCGATCTTGATGGGACCAGAGGAGGAATGCGCGTAGATCTCGTTCCGCTCGGGGAGCTCGTCGAGATTGAAGTACTCCGGGATGCTGTCGAAGATGCCGATCGCGCTCCGGGTGCCGATGCTCGCGAGGGCGACCGCCGGCGCGACGGCCACGGTCGCGAGAATGCCCGCGATCGCGCTGAATGCGACGAATCCGAGCAGGCCGAGCACCCAGTTCCGGCGCGACGAATTCTGGGCAGACATAGGATCAAGGGTAGGGGATCGCCGGTGGGCGGTCCTGTGAATGAACCCCTAAGACACGAGGTCGAACATGCCCGCCTGGGAGTACGTGACCACGCCCCTGCTGCTCCACCAGGAGGCGAAGATCCTCAACAACTGGGGCGCCGATGGCTGGGAACTCGTCGCCGTCCAGCCCGGTCCGCAGGGCGGGCTCATCGCATTCCTCAAACGACCCGTCGAAAGCGAGCACTGACATGACCGGCATCCACGCGCGACTGGCCGAGCTGGGTCTCGAGCTCCCCGAGGTCGCCTTCCCCGTCGCGGCCTACGTCCCGGCGGTCGTCACCGGCAACCTCGTGTACACCTCGGGGCAGCTGCCCTTCCGCGGCGGCGAGCTGCCGGCGACCGGCAAGGTCGGCGCCGAGGTGAGCCCCGAGGACGCCGCCGACTACGCCCGGACCTGCGCGCTCAACGCGCTCGCCGCGCTCGAGTCGGTCATCGGCTCCCTCGACCGCGTGACCCGGATCGTCAAGGTCGTCGGCTTCGTGTCGAGCGCCCCGGACTTCACGGGTCAGCCCGGCGTCATCAACGGCGCCTCGGAGCTGCTCCAGCAGGTCTTCGGCGACCTCGGGCGGCACGCGCGCAGCGCCGTCGGCGTCGCCGTCCTCCCCCTCGACTCGCCCGTCGAGGTGGAGCTCATCGCCGAGTTCGCCTGAGGCGCCCGGGGGCCCGGTCGGCCCCCGCCCGCGCCGCCGCCCGTCCCGTCGCCGCGCGCCCCGTCGCGGCGCGGGCTCCTGGAGTGGCGGGTCATTCGCCGTGCGGCGGGTCTTACCTGGGCGAAAGCCCGCCATTGGGCGCAATGCCCGCCGCCCGGTGCGGCTGGGGCTCGGGCGGTGTGGCACCGCCGACTCGCGCGGCGGCGGCGCGGGCTCCTCGAGTGGCGGGTCATTCGCCGTGCGGCGGGCTTTACCTGGGCGAAGGCCCGCCATTGGGCGCAATGCCCGCCGCCCGGCGCGGCTCGCCCCCGCCCGGTGCGGCTGGGGCCCGCCCGGCGCGGCTCGCCCCCGCCCCGCGTGCCGCCGAGCCCCGGTCAGCGGCCCGAGACCTGCTGGATGAGCTGCATGACGGCGGGGTCGGCGAGCGTCGTCGTGTCCCCGATCTCACGGCCCTCGGCGACGTCCCGGAGCAGGCGCCGCATGATCTTGCCGCTGCGGGTCTTCGGCAGCTCGCTGACGAGGTGGATCTCGCGGGGGCGTGCGATCGCACCGATCTCGGTGGCGACGTGGGCGCGGAGCAGCTCCGCGTATTCCTCCGGGCTGTGATCGGCGCGCGCCCGCTCCTTGATGATGACGTAGGCGACGACCGCCTGGCCCGTGACCTCGTCGCTCGCGCCGACGACGGCGGCCTCGGCGACGACGGGGTTGGCGACGAGGGCGGACTCGATCTCGGTCGTCGAGAGGCGGTGGCCGGAGACGTTCATGACGTCGTCGACGCGGCCGAGGAGCCAGATGTCGCCGTCCTCGTCGACGTGGGCGCCGTCCCCGGCGAAGTACGTCCAGACCCCCTCCTCGGGCCGTGAGAACTTCTCCCAGTACGTCTCGAAGTACCGCTCCGGGTCGCCCCAGATGCCGCGGAGCATCGACGGCCACGGCTCGGTGATCGTCAGGAGCCCGCCGTTCGGCGGATCGACGCGCGCGCCGTCGTCGTCGAGGATGTCGATCTTCACGCCCGGGATCGGCAGCTGCGCGCTCCCCGGCTTGAGGGTCGTGAGTCCGGGCATCGCCGAGATCATGACGGCGCCCGTCTCGGTCTGCCACCAGGTGTCGACGATGGGGGTGCGCTCGCGGCCGATGACGTCGCGGTACCAGACCCAGGCCTCGGGGTTGATGGGCTCGCCGACCGAGCCGAGGATGCGCAGCGACGAGAGGTCGAAGCCCTCGGGGATCTGCCGACCCAGTTTCATGAATGCGCGGATGGCGGTCGGCGCGGTGTAGAGGATCGTCACGCGGTGGCGCTCGATGAGCTCCCACCAGCGACCGGGGTGCGGCGTGTCGGGGGTGCCCTCGTAGAGGAACTGCGTCGCGCCGTTCGCGAGCGGGCCGTAGACGACGTAGCTGTGGCCCGTGATCCAGCCGATGTCGGCGGTGCACCAGTAGACGTCGGTCTCGGGGTGGAGGTCGAAGACGTTTCGGTGGGTGAAGGCCGCCTGGACGAGGTAGCCGCCGGAGGTGTGGATGATGCCCTTCGGACGGCCGGTCGTGCCGGAGGTGTAGAGGATGAAGAGCGGGTGCTCGGCCTCGAAGGCCTCCGCCTCGTGCACGGCGGGCTGCGCGGCGACGGTCTCGTGCCACCACAGGTCGCGCTCGCCCCAGGCGATGTCGTTGTCCCCGCGGCGGACGACGAGGACGTGCTCGACGGTGTCGGCGCCCTCCGCGTCGAGGAGCCCGAGCGCCTCGTCGACGGCGGGCTTGAGGGGGAAGACCTTGCCCTTGCGCCAGCCGCCGTTGGCGGTGATGACGACGCGGGCCCCGGCGTCCTTGATGCGGCTGCGGAGCGACTCGGCGGAGAAGCCGCCGAAGACGACGGAGTGGATGGCGCCGAGCCGCACGACGGCGAGCATGGCGATGACCGCCTCGGGGATGAGGGGGAGGTAGATCGCGACCCGGTCGCCCTTGCCGATGCCGAGCGCGGCGAGCGCGTTCGCGGCCCGCTGCACCTCCTCGCTCAGCTCCGCGTAGGTGAGGGAGCGGCGGTCGCCGGGCTCGCCCTCCCAGTGGATCGCGACCCGGTCGCCGATGCCGGCGGCGACGTGGCGGTCGAGGCAGTTGACGGCGACGTTGAGCCGGCCGTCGGCGAACCACTTCGCGACCGGAGCCTCGGACCAGTCGAGCGTCTGGGTGAAGGGCGTCTCCCAGGTCACGTACTCGCGCGCGCGGTCCGCCCAGAAGCCGAGCCGGTCCTCTCGCGCCTGCTCGTAGAGCCCCGCGTCGGCGACGCTCGTCGCGCTGACCTCGGCCGGTGGCGGGAAGCGGCGGTCCTCGTGGAGGAGGGACTCGATCTCTGGGCCTCGGCGGCGGTCGTCGTTGACTGGCACCTCGCCATCCTAGGCACGAGGCTCCACAGATCTTTCGATATGGCTCTTCGGAATTCTCAGTCAATACGAAGGCATGCACCCCTTTTTTTCAGGGAGTTGCGCCGTACCATAGGGGCACCGATTCAATCGGCTCGCGACGGAAGCATCCCCCCCGCTTTCTGTCGCGGTGGCGGCGCCTCCTATCCCCCCTGGAGGCGCCGCCCCTCTTTTGTCGGGGTTCCCGCGACTTGCGATAGGAATGCGCGAGCGTAGGCTGGCGGCATGCCGCTTGATGGGGAGTACGCACCGAGCACGAGCGAGTGGGCCCGCGTCCAGGCGGAGACCTACGAGGCCTCGGGCGGCACCGAGGCGGCCGATCTCGAGGGCCGCCCGATCATCGTCCTGACGCACCGCGGCGCGAAGACGGGCGCGATCCGCAAGACGGCGCTCATGCGGGTCGAGCACGACGGGACCTACGCCGTCGTCGCCTCGCGCGGCGGCGCGCCGACGCACCCGCAGTGGTACTGGAACCTCGTCGCGAATCCCCTCGTCGAGCTCCAGGACGGCCCCGAGCGCCACGACTACCTCGCGCGCGAGGTCCATGGCGAGGAGCGCTCGCTGTGGTGGGCGCGCGCGGTCGAGGCGTGGCCCGGCTACGACCAGTACGCGCTGAAGACGGAGCGGCTCATCCCCGTCTTCGTCCTCGAGCGGGCCTGAGCGATCCCTGACACCGAGCGCGAGACTCCTCCACAGCCCTCGCCGAGGCGCCGCTATCCCCAGCTCGGGGCCCGCGACCCCCGTGACCCGCTGGATCGCCGTAGCGTGCGGGGATGGCGGGCACCCCATTCCTCCCCCGAGGCAGTGACGGCACGGCGCCGGCCCCGCGCCGCGTCGTCCCGGCGGCCTTCGGGCGGCTGAGCGGGCTCGTCGGCGACGCGAGCGTGACCGATGTGCTCGTCACGGGCACCGAGGTATGGGCGGACCGGGGGTCCGGGCCGGTCCGGCAGAGCGCGATCGAGCTCGACGCGGCCGAGGCCCGCGCGCTCGCGACCCGGCTCATCGCGCTCGCGGGCCGCCACGTCGACGAGGCGACGCCGTGCATGGACGCGCGGCTCGGCGACGGGATCCGCGTCCACGTCGTCCTCCCGCCGATCGCGGTCGGCGGGGTGCAGTTGTCGATCCGCCTGCCCGCCGTCCGCCGGCTCGGCCTGGGGGAGCTCGACACTGCGGGCATGTTCGGCCCCGGCGTCCGCGACCGGCTCGAGGCGCTCGTCGCGGCCCGGGCGAGTGTCCTCATCACGGGCGGCACGGGGTCCGGCAAGACGACGCTCCTCGCCGCGCTCCTGTCGACCGTGAGCCCGCGCGAGCGGCTCCTCGTCATCGAGGACGTCGCGGAGCTGCGGATCGACCACCCGCATGTCGTGACGCTCGAGACACGGCAGGCGAACCTCGAGGGCACGGGCCGGATCGACCTCGCCCGGCTCGTGCGGGAGGCGCTCCGCATGCGGCCCGACCGCCTCGTCGTGGGCGAGTGCCGGGGCGAGGAGATCAGGGAGCTGCTCGCGGCGCTGAACACGGGGCACGACGGCGGATTCGGCACCCTGCACGCGAACTCGCTCGCGGATGTCCCCGCCCGGCTCGAGGCGCTCGGTGGCCTCGCGGGGCTCGACCCGGCGTCGACCGCGCGGCAGGCGGTGAGCGCGATCGACGCGGTCGTCCACCTCGAGCGGGTCGGCGAGCGGCGGCGGGTCGCCGCGATCGGGGCGCTCCGGCTCGGCACGGACGGGCGGCTGCTCGCGGTGGCGGCGTGACCGAAGCGGACGGGCGCGCGCTGCCGACCCTCGTCGGCCGACTCGCGGTGCTCCTCGCCGCGGGCGTCGCGCCGACGGCGGCGTGGCGGCTGGCGGGGGACGGCCTCGGCCGGCTGGAGCGGGAGGCGCAGCGGATCGCGGGGAGCGAGCCCGCCGCGATCCCCGACGCGATCGCGAGCGGTGCGCGCGGCGACTCGGCGCGGCTCGCGCTCGCGGCGGCCTGGGCGGTCGCGAGCGAGTCGGGGGCGCCGCTGTCGGAGGCGCTCCGCGCATTCGCCGAGCTCCTGCGCGGTCTCCTCGACGCGGAGCGTCAGGCGACCGTCGCGCTCGCCGGGCCCCGCGCGACGGCGCGGCTCGTCGTCATCATGCCGCTCGTCGGGCTCGGCTTCGGCGCCCTGCTCGGGCAGGACACGATCGGCGTGCTCGTGACGACGCCGATCGGCTGGGTGTGCCTCGGCCTCGGCCTCGGCCTGCTCCTCGCCGCCCTCGCGTGGAACCGTCGGCTGCTGCGCGGCGCGGCGGCGGGCGAGCGCTGGCCGGGGCTCGCCCCGGAGCTGCTCGCGACCGCGATGCGCGGGGGCTCGAGCCTCGAGCGGGCGACGGCGATCGTGATGGGCGCGCTCGGGCGCTTCAGCATCGCGGCCGACCTGTCGGGCGTCGAGGCCGCGGTCCGCGTCGCGGCGGCGTCGGGGGCGCCGGTCGCGGAGCTCCTGCGGGCCGAGGCGACGGAGGCCCGCCGCGACGCGATCGCCGAGGCGGCCGCGCGCGCGGAGCGGCTGTCGGTGCGGCTGCTCCTCCCGCTCGGGGTGTGCGTCCTGCCCGCCTTCGTCCTGCTCGGCGTCGTGCCGCTCCTCGTCGCGGTCGTCTCCTCGACCCTCGGCGAGGTCGCCTGATGGGCGCCCGCCTCCGCCCCGCCCCGCGACGGCGCGCCCCGCCGAGTAGAGCTAGCGCGGCAGCATCCTCTGTGCCGTCACCGCCGCCTTCACGCTCGGGCTCGTCGGCAACCTGATGTCGGCGATCCGGCCGTCGCTCTTCACGCTCGCGGGGCTCGTCAGCACGGCGACGTTCGCCGCGATCCTCGCGATCGCGTCCTTCGGGCAGACGGTCGCCCTCATCCAAGGCGGGATCGACCTCTCGGTGCCGAACACGATCGCCTACTCGGCCCTCGCATTCCTCAGCTGGAATTCGACGCTCGGGCCGATCGGCGCCTTCATCGCGGCGCTCGCGGCAGGCGCGGTCATCGGCCTCATCAACGGCTTCGTCATCGCGAAGATCGGGCTCACGCCCATCGTCACGACGATCGCCGTCAACGGCCTGCTCTTCGGCATGGTGCTCCTGAGCTTCAGCCTCGCAGAGCTCACGGTCGTGCCCGAGTTCGTCACGGCGATCACGGCGGCGAAGCTCAACTTCTTCGGCGTCCAGGTCGCCGCGGTCCTCCCGCTCGGCCTCATCCTGATGATCGTGCTCCAGCTCATCCTCAGCTACACGGGCTGGGGCCGCTCGCTCTTCCTCGTCGGCTCCTCCGAGGAGACGGCGAGGCTCGCGGGCCAGCCCGTCGCGCGGATCCGCATCACGGGCTACGTCGTCAGCGGCGTCCTCGCGGCCTTCGCCGGCATCGTCATCCTCGGCTACTTCAACCAGGCCGAGGCGATGATGGGCGCGCCGTACCTGCTCGGCTCCGTCGCGGCCGTCGTCATCGGCGGGGCGTCGATCTTCGGCGGCAGCGGCTCGGTCGTCGGCACCTTCGCCGGCGCGCTCGTCCTCGGCCAGGTCTCGACCCTCGTCGCGGTCTTCAACCTCGGCAGCTCCGTGCAGGACATCATCTACGGCGCGATCATCCTCATCGTCGTCGCGGTGTACGGGAGGTCGAAGATCAGCTGAGCTTCGTGCGTTGCGCGGTGAGTTCGTGCGCGGATTTCCTCCACAGCCGCGTCGACCCCAGACTCCTTCGGCACCGGCCCGACGGACCGAGCAGTCCATGTGAGGAATGCGCGAAGATCGACGCGCTCGTGCCCTCGGAACACGATGGCGGCCCCGCACAGACGGCGGGCGCCGCGAGAGGAGCGCACGATGAGCATGACCGAGGCGTGGGGCCGTTTGAAGCAGCTGTGGCGGCGCCGGGGACGGGGCGCCGCCGCAGCGAACGGCGGGGACGCGGCCGTGGGGCCGAATGCGGACGCGGCCGTGGGGCGTGGCGACGACGACCGCGGGGCGACGACCGCAGAGTTCGCGATCGTCACGATGGCGGCGGTCGGATTTGCCGGGCTTCTCGTCGTCATCCTCCGCTCCGACCAGGTGCGGGGGATCCTCGAGGACCTCGTCCAGCGAGCGCTGAGCGTCGCGGGGTGAGGGCGCCGCGCGATCGGGCGACGGGCCGCCCGCACGGCGCCCCGGCCGATCGGGGGAGCGTGACCGCCGAGCTCGCGGTCGCGCTGCCCGCGGTCGTCGTCCTCGCCGCCGTCCTCATCTGGGGCCTGCAGCTCGCCGCCGAGCAGGTCCGGCTGCAGGACGGCGCGGCGCTCGCGGCGAGGGCGCTCGGGCGCGGCGAGGCCGTCCCCTCGACGGGACGGGCGGCGGGGGCCGAGCTGACGAGTTGGCGGGACGGCGAGCTCGTGTGCGCGCGGCTCGGTCGCGCCGCCACCGGGCCCCTCGGGGTCCGAGTCGAGCTCGCGGCGGCGTCGTGCGCGCTCGACGGCGGGCGGTGAGCGTGAGCGACCGCGGGGCGGGGGCCGTCGTCGTTCTCGGCCTCGTCGCGATGACCCTCCTCATCGCCGCGCTCCTCGTACCCGCCGTCTGGTTCGGCCCCGCCCGCCACCTCGCCGCCGCAGCCGCCGACGCGGCCGCGCTCGCCGCGGCCGACACCCTCTCCGGGAGGCACGAGGGGCACCCCTGCGAGCGGGCGGCACGAGTCGTCGCCGCGCACGGGGCGGAGCTCGGCGCCTGCGTGCCGGAGGGGCTCGTCGTGAGCGTCGAGGCGGTCGTCGGGCGCGCATTCCTCACCGTCGCCGCCGTCGCGACGGCGGGACCGCCGCCGTGACGGTTCGAGATTTCTCCGGAAGCGTGTGTATGTTTCTCCACGCGGGGCCGATACCGGTCAGACCCGGCCAGGGGGCCCGCGACGGTGCCGCCCGAGGCGCATGTGCGGGGCGGCAGAGGTTTCTCAGCGAAGGAGCGCGGTGTCCGGCAAGAAGCTCGTCATCGTCGAGTCGCCGGCGAAGGCGAAGACGATCGGCCAGTACCTGGGGCCGGACTTCGAGGTGCTCGCCTCCGTCGGGCACATCCGGGACATCCCGAAGCCCTCCGAGCTGCCGCCCGAGCTCAAGAAGGGGCCGCTCAAGGAGTTCGCCGTCGACATCGAGGGCGGCTTCGTGCCGTACTACCAGATCGCCCCATCGAGCTCGAAGACCGTGACCGAGCTCAAGCGCGCGCTCAAGGACGCCGACGAGCTCTACCTCGCGACGGATGAGGACCGGGAGGGCGAGGCGATCGCCTGGCACCTCCTCGAGGTGCTCAAGCCCAAGGTGCCGGTCAAGCGCATGGTCTTCCACGAGATCACCAAGGAGGCGATCGCGCGGGCGAAGGAGGAGACGCGGGAGCTCAACACCGCGCTCGTCGACGCACAGGAGACCCGGCGGATCATGGACCGGCTCTTCGGCTGGAAGGCCTCCGACGTCGTCCGCCGCAAGGTCGGGCAGGCCGCGCAGTCCGCGGGCCGCGTCCAGTCGCCCGCCGTCCGCCTCGTCGTCGAGCGCGAGTGGGAGCGCATCCGCTTCGTCAGCGCCGAGTACTGGGACCTCGCCGCCCACCTCGAGCCGGGCTTCGAGGCCGGGCTTGCGCGCCTCGGCGGGGAGCGGATCGCGGGGGGCAACAAGGACTTCGACGACCGCGGGCAGCTCACCTCGAAGGCCCGCGTCCTCGGCGAGGCGGAGGCCGGGCGGCTCGCCGAGCTGCTCGGCGCGGCCGGCACCGAGTTCGAGGTCCTCAGCGTCGAATCCAAGCCGTTCACGACGAGGCCCGGCCGCCCATTCACGACCTCCTCCCTGCAGCAGGAGGCGGGCCGCAAGCTGCGCTGGTCGAGCAAGCAGACGATGGACGTCGCCCAGACGCTCTACCAGAACGGCTACATCACCTATATGCGGACCGACTCGACCGCGCTCTCCGCGCAGGCGATCAGCGCCGCCCGGGCCCAGGCGACCGCGCTGTACGGCCCGGCCGCGGTCCCCGACAAGCCGCGCGTCTACGCCGCATCGAGCAAGAATGCGCAGGAGGCGCACGAGGCGATCCGCCCGTCCGGCGAGACCTTCCGCACGCCCGCGAGCCTCGTCGGCGAGCTCCGCGGCGACGCGCTCAAACTCTACGAGCTCATCTGGAAGCGCACCGTCGCCTCCCAGATGATCGACGCGACCAAGTCGACGACGACGATCACCCTCGGCGCGGACGCGGCGGGGGAGCGCGCGGAGTTCACCGCGAGCGGCACGACCGTCCTCGTGCCCGGCTGGCTCGCCGCCTACGACATCAAGGCCGAGCGGCGCGCCGACGACGAGACCGAGGACGACGACGAGCGCACCCTGCCGGCCGTCGAGGTCGGGCAGCGGCTCGCCGTGCGCGACGTCGAGGCGAAAGGCCACGCGACGAAGCCGCCCGCCCGCTACACGGAGGCCTCGCTCGTCCAGAAGCTCGAGGAGCTCGGCATCGGCCGCCCCTCGACCTACGCGTCGACGATCCAGACGATCCTGAACCGCGGCTACGTCCGCAAGCAGGGGCAGGCCCTCGTGCCGGAGTGGGTCGCCTTCCCCGTCGTCGCGCTCCTCGAGGACGGCTTCGGCGACTTCGTCTCGTACCGCTACACGGCCGAGCTCGAGGAGGACCTCGACCGCGTCGCCCGCGGCGAGCTCGACCGCGTCGACTGGCTCCGCAAGTTCTACTTCGGCGAGGAGGGCCGAGACGGTCTCCTCGACGCGATCGCCGAGGCGCTCGAGAACGTCGACCCGCGGGTGCTCAACGGTATGCCGATCACCGACACGATCACGGTGCGGGTCGGGCAGTACGGGCCGTTCCTCTCCGTCGACGAGGGCGGCGAGAAGCCGCGCATCGTCAACATCCCCGACGACCTCACCCCGGACCAGCTCACCGTCGAGAAGGCGCTCGAGCTCGTCGCCGCCCCCGTCATCGGGGACCGCGTCCTCGGCGTCGACCCCGCGACCGGCTACGAGATCGTCGCGAAGGACGGCCGCTACGGCCCCTACGTGTCCGAGGTCATCCCCGCGCCGGCCGAGGAGCCCGTCGCCGAGAGCGAGAAGCCGAAGCGCCGCAAGAAGGCGGAGACCGTCAAGCCCCGCACCGCATCCCTCTTCAAGGACATGTCGGTCGACACGATCGACCTCGACACGGCGCTCAGGCTGCTGACCCTCCCGCGCGTCGTCGGCGCCGACCCCGAGTCGGGCGAGGAGATCACGGCGCAGAACGGCCGCTATGGCCCCTACCTGAAGAAGGGCGCGGACAGCCGCTCCCTCGAGTCCGAGGCGCAGATCTTCGACATCACGCTCGAGGAGGCGCTCGCGATCTACGCGCAGCCGAAGACCTTCGGCCGGCGGGCGGCGGCGAGCGCGCTCGCCGAGTTCGGCCCCGACCCCGTCAGCGGCAAGCCGATCAAGATCAAGGACGGCCGCTTCGGCCCGTACGCGACGGACGGCGAGACGAATGCGACGATCCCGCGCGGCGAGGACGTCGCCTCCGTGACCTACGAGCGCGCGATCGAGCTGCTCCAGGCGAAGCGGGACCGCGGCCCCGCGGCCCCCCGCGCGAAGCGCACGACCCGGGCGAAGTCGACGACGAAGGCGAAGGCCAAGAAGTCGTGACCGGTGCGGCGGTGCCCGGCGGGCTCTTCATCACCTTCGAGGGCGGCGACGGCTCCGGCAAGTCGACGCAGTCGGAGCTCCTCGCCGCCTGGCTCGAGGGCCTCGGCCGCACGGTCGTCCGCACGCGCGAGCCGGGCGGCACCGAGCTCGGGGTCGAGATCCGCCACCTCGTCCAGCACCGCCGCGGGCACGTCGCCCCCCGCGCGGAGGCGCTCCTCTATGCGGCCGACCGCGCCCACCACATCGCGACGCTCGTCCGGCCCGCCCTCGAGCGGGGCGAGGTCGTCATCCAGGACCGCTACCTCGACTCCTCGGTCGCCTACCAGGGCGCCGGCCGCGAGCTCGACGGCGCCGAGATCCGGGGGCTGTCCATGTGGGCCGCCGAGGGGCTCCTCCCGCGGCTGACGATCCTCCTCGACCTCGACCCGGCGATCGGCCGCGAGCGGATGAATGCGGCCCCCCGCGTCTACGACCGCCTCGAGGAGGAGGGCGGGGACTTCCCGACGCGCGTGCGCGCCGCCTACCTCGAGCTCGCCGCCGCCGAGCCCGAGCGGTTCCTCGTGCTCGACGCGTCCCGGCCGCCCGAGGAGCTTGCCGCCGAGATCCGCGCGCGCGTCTCGACCCTCCTCGCCTGACGCGAGCCGCGCATTCCTCCCCCGGGGAGGCCATGCTTCGCCTCCCCGCACTGCCTCCTCCTTCCCTCCACGCGCCGTATACCTCTCCGAAGCAAGGTGTTTCCGCGCGACCAAGGCGTTTTCGGCGGCGACACGCCTTGCGATCGTGAGAACACCTTGCCTCCGTGAGCGGGCGGCCCCGCGCGGAGCTCCCCGGTCGGGAGAGGAACGGGTGTCACAGGCGCCCGGTAGCGTTGAGCCCGTGGCGATTCGGGACGAGCTCGTCGGGCAGCACGACGCGATCGACGTCGTCATGGCGGCGGCCGCCGACCCCGCGACGCTCGCCCACGCCTGGCTCATCACGGGACCCCCGGGCTCGGGGCGCTCGACGCTCGCCTACGCATTCGCGGCGGAGCTGCTCGCGCAGGGCGAGGCCGATGGCGGGGCGCACGCGCGATCGCTCGTCGCCGCCCGCACGCACCCCGACCTCGCGGTCGTCGCGACCGAGCGCGTCGTCATCACGATGGACGAGGTGCGGGCGCTCGTCGCCCAGAGCCAGTTCTCGCCATCGGTCGCCCGGTGGCGCGTCGTCATCATCGAGGACGCCGACCGCATGGCGGAGCGCACCTCGAACGTGCTGCTCAAGGCGCTCGAGGAGCCGCCCCCGCGCACGATCTGGATCCTCTGCGCGCCGAGCGAGGCCGACCTGCTGCCGACCATCCGCTCGCGGGCGCGCCTCCTGCGGCTGCGGGTGCCGAGCGTCGACGACGTCGCGGGCCTGCTCGTGTCGCGCGACGGCGTCGAGCCCGCCGAGGCGAGGCGGGCGGCACGTCAAGCGCAGTCCCACATCGGCATGGCGGTGCGGCTCGCGACCGACCCCGCGGCCCGAGAGCGCCGCGCGCGGACGGTCGAGCTCGCGCTGAGCATCCGCACGACGAGCGAGGCCGTCATGGCCGCGGCCGAGTTCGTCGAGCTCGCGAAGGCCGACGCCGAGGAGTACGGCCAGCAGCAGGCGGACGCCGAGCGGGAGGCCCTCCTCCGCAGCCTCGGCGTCGAGCCGGGCGGGACGGTGCCGCCGCAGCTGCGCGCCGAGCTCCGCCGCCTCGAGGAGGACCAGAAGCGTCGCGCGACCCGCAGCCTGCGCGACGGGGTCGACCGGGTCCTCGTCGACCTGCTCTCCGTGTGGCGGGACGTGTCGCTCGTCGCGGCCGGCGCCCCCCTCGAGCTCGTCAACGCTGAGGCCGCCGAGGCCCTCGAGGGCGCGGCCCGGCGGCACGGGGCGGCGGGGGCGCTCCGGGCGCTCGACGCGATCGCGCTCGCCCGGCGCCGCATCGACGCGAACGTCCCCCCGCTCATGGCCCTCGAGGCGATGGCGACGAGATTCCGAGGGTAGACGTATCCGGCCGCCGGTAGGCTCACGCCATGCACCGTCGCCCCGCCCTCGCCGCACTGGCCGCGGCCGCCGTCCTCGCCGTCCTGAGCGGCTGCGCCTCGATCGGCTTCCCGGGCGCCGGCACGGGCCCCGCGACGCCGAGCCCGACGCGGACCGCGGCCGGGCCGATGCCGACGACCTTCGAGGAATTCGCGGCCCAGGACGTCGCATGGGCCGCGTGCGGTGATGGGATGGAGTGCGCGACGGTCCTCGCGCCGATGGACTGGGACGCGCCGGGTGACGGCCGCACGATCGAGCTCGCCGTGACGCGCCACCGCGCGAGCGGCAAGCCGATCGGCTCGCTCCTCATGAACCCGGGCGGCCCGGGCGCCTCGGGCTGGGAGTACGTGCACGACTACTGGAGCTTCTTCTTCTCGCCGGCCCTCGCCGAGTCCTTCGACCTCGTCGGCTGGGACCCGCGGGGCGTGGGCCGGACCGCGCCCGTGCAGTGCTACACGGAGCCGGCCGATGTCGAGAACTGGCTGTACGGTCTGCCGGAGGCCGATCCGTGGACGGACGAGGCCGCATTCGTGCGCGAGACCGAGGAGCTCGGGCGCGACTACATCAGGGCCTGCGTCGAGGGCACGGGGGAGGCGCTCGGCTACATCGACACCGACTCGACCGTCCACGACCTCGACCTCCTGCGGGCGGTGCTCGGGGACGAGCGGCTCAACTACATCGGCTTCTCCTACGGCACCGAGATCGGGCAGCGCTACATCGAGGCCTTCCCTGACCGGGTGGGCCGCATCGTCCTCGACGGGGTGACCGACCCCTCCCTGAGCCTGACCCAGGTCATCGTCGAGCAGCAGGCCGGCTTCGAGCTCGCGCTGACGAACTTCCTCACCGAGTGCCCCGCGCGGTTCGGGAGCGACTGCGTCTTCAGCGGCGATCCCGAGGCGGACAAGGCGCGCATTCATGACCTCGTCGTCCGGCTCGGTCAGGAGCCGCTCCCGTCGAGCGAGCTGCGCGACTCGCGGGTGCTGACCGCGGACGCGCTCGCGACCGCGGTGTCGCAGGCGCTGTACGCCGAGGGGTACTGGGAGTACCTCAACCAGATGTTCGCGGAGCTCTTCCGGGCGAACCCGTCGACGAGGACCGCCTTCGCCCTCGCGGACGACTATTACGGCTTCGACCCCGCGACCGGCTGGGCCGACAACATGATGGACGCCTTCACCGCCATCAACTGCCTCGACTACGCGGTCGAGCGCGACCTCGCGGTCATCGCCGCCGACCAGGAGGCGATCCGGGCGGCGGGCCCGACGCTGAGCGACGCGTGGCCCGTGCAGGTCGACCCGGTGTGCGGGCAGTGGCCGTACGAGTTCGAGGGCGAGGAGCCCCACCTCGTGACGGGCGAGGGCGTCGACCGCCCGATCCTCGTCGTCTCGACGACGGGCGACCCGGCGACCCCGTACGAATGGGGTGTGCGCGTCGCGAATGCGCTCCAGACCGGCGTCCTGGTCACCTACCAGGGGGAGGGCCACACGGCATACAGCGCCACCGGGCCGAGCTGCATCGTCGACGTCGTCGACCGCTACCTGCTGAGCGGCGAGGTGCCCGCCGCCGACCCGCGCTGCCTCCCCGACTGACGCTGCTGCGAGGTGGGGGCGCGCGGGCCGCGCGGCGGCCGCGCGCCGTCGCGGCGTCAGGGATCGGCGCGTCCGCACGCCGCCGCGGGCCCGCGCGGGTCGCTCCGCAGCGGGACCCCGTGTGGGCCGACTCGTCTGCGTGCGCCCCGCACCGCCCCGCCCGGACGTCCGCTAGACTGTCCTGCGGCCTCCCGCGAGGCCACGCCGCCCTAGCTCAGTCGGCAGAGCGATTCACTCGTAATGAATAGGTCGGGAGTTCGATTCTCCCGGGCGGCACCAGCTGATCGTCTCGGGGATTGCCCCCTCCCGTGTGCCCCGAGTGGCGGGTTTCTCGCCCGGTGGCGGGCCGGTGCGGCGCGGAATCCCGCCATCCGCGCATTCGCCCGCCATTCGCGCGTCCCCGCACTCGCAGTGAGGCCACGGGCGTCCGGCCTCACGGTCACCGTGTACGACCCGATGGCCGAGCCGGTCGCCTTCGGCGCCAGCGGCGGGTGCAAACTCGCCGGTCCCCGACGTGCGTCGGTCAGGAGCCGCGGGTTGCCGTGGAGGAACGCTCGTGAGAACGGGGCGGCTCTGGGAGACTGTGGGCATGACCGTCGCCGAGCTGCTGGACCTGGACGCGATCGCGCGCGCCAGCGAGCGCTTCGGCGTGCAGCGGTTGCGGGTGTTCGGCTCGGCGGTGACCGGTCGCTTCGACTTGGCACGCAGCGATGTGGACTTCCTGGTGGACTTCCAGCCCGACCGTGAGGACCGGCTGGACGATTACCTCGGGTTGAAGGATGCGCTGGAGCAGGTCGTCGGCCGGGAGGTCGACCTGGTGGTCGCCAGTGCGGTGCGCAACCCGTACTTTGCCAAGTCCGTGTTCGGCTCGGCGCTGGATGTATATGCGGCCTGAGAGCGCCAAGCTGCTGTGGGATGCCCGCGAGGCGGCGAAGGCTGTTCGCCTGTTCACCGATGGGGTCACCAAGGCGCGCTTCTTCGAGGATCTGCTGGTGCGCTCGGCGGTCGAGCGCCAGCTGGAGATCGTCGGCGAGGCGCTGGTGCGACTTCGGCGTCGCGACCCGGCCACCGCCGACCAGGTGGCGGATGCGCGCAAGATCATCGGGATGCGCAACGTCATCGCGCATGAGTACGGCGACATCGACTACGAGACGGTCTGGGCGGTCGTCGACCGCTACCTGGCGCCGCTGCTGGTCGACCTCGAGCGGCTGCTTTCCGAGCCCGTCGCCGAGTAGCTCCCAATCCGGGCGTCCGTACCGTCCGGGTGCCCGTCCAGGGCGCGGCAGCCAAGGGAATACCGGGTCGGCATCACAGGATCGGACGGACTTCGGTGCAGTGAAGGCCAGTGCCCATGGGCGCTTCCGACAATCGAATGCGCATCACCAACTGCTCGTCGCAGCGGGTTGTCCTCCTCGGACATGCCCCGAGTGGCGGGTTTCTCGCCCGGTGGCGGGCCGGTGCGGCGCGGAATCCCGCCATCCGCGCATTCGCCCGCCATTCGCGTGCCCGCGTGCCGTCCGCCCGGCCCGCCCGCGGCGCTCACTCCCCCTGCCCGAGCTCCTCGAGGCAGTAGTCCCAGAAGGCGCTCGCCCGGCGGCTGAGCTGTGCGCCGGCGGTGCGGGCCACGACGATGATGTCGGGGGCGATGAGGTCGGCGACGGGGACGGCGACGACGCCGTCGGGGGCGACGCGGCCGTCGAGCCGAGAGCCCTGGACGACGAGGGTGTAGCCGAAGCCGCGCGCGACGAGGGCCCGGATGACGGCGAGGTTGCCGCTGCGGAAGCGGATCCGGGGGGTGACGTCGTGCGCGCGGAGCGCCTGGAGGATGAAGTCCCGGCCCGGGTCGGCGTCGAGGAGCAGGAGGGGCTCGTCGGCGAGCTCCTTGAGGCGCACGGGCTCGCTGCCGGCGAGCCGGTGGCCCGCGGGGAGGAGCAGGTGCGGGGTCGGCTGCGCGGCGGGCTCGTAGGACATCGCGGTCGTCGCGGCGCCCTCGAACATGATCGCGAGCTCCGCGCGGCCGGTCTCGAGCGCGACCGCGAGGTCGGCGCGGTCGCCGTCGATGAAGTCGAGGTCGATCTCGGGGTACTGCTCGCTGAAGCCGCGGAGGAGCCGGGGGAGCAGCGAGGGGGCGAGGACGTCGAGGCAGGCGATCGTGAGCGGGCCCTCGAGGTCGCCCTGCAGGTGCTGAGCGACGGCGCGGAGGTCGTCGGCGTCGGCGAGGAGCTGTCGTGCGAGGGGGAGGAGGCTCCGCCCGGTGTCGGTGAGACCGAGCCCCTTGCCGCGCCGCCGGATGAAGAGCTGGGTGCCGAGCGCGGCCTCGAGTTCGGCGATCGCCGACGACATCGCGGACTGCGAGACGAACATCTCCTCCGCCGCGGCCTGCGTCGTCCCGGCCGCGGCGGCGGCCGTGAAGTACCGCAGCTGCCGGAGTGTGAACTCGCCCTGCATCCGCTCGCCCGCCCATTCATATCGAGTTTCTGGATATCTCCTCACGAACATATCTGTTTTACAGGGATAGCGTCTACAGGGGAGAGTGAATGCGCGGCCACGAGACCGAGGAGATCCGATGACCCAGCCTGCCGAGACGACGGCCCCCGCGCCCCTGCTCTTCACCCCGGCCCACGAGGCGCTCCGCGCCGAGACGCGGGCGTGGGGCGACACCTTCGCCGAGGGCTACGTCGAGCGGGCCCTCAGCCTCGACTTCTTCTGGGACCTCTACCGCGAGACCGGCGCGCGCGGCTACCTCGGCATGACGGTCCCGAAGGCGGACGGCGGACTCGAGGCGAGCGCGGTCGAGGCCGGCATCGTCATCGAGGAGGTGAGCCGCGCCGACTTCAACCTCGGCTTCGCGCTCTTCGGCGCCTACTCGGCGAACCAGCTCCTCTCGATGTTCGCGACGCCCGCGATGAAGGAGCAGTGGCTCGCCCCCGCGCTGCGCGGCGAGCAGGCGATCGGCTTCGCGCTGACCGAGCCGGGCGCCGGCTCCGACTCGCGGAACATCCAGACCCGCGCGACGAAGGTCGACGGCGGCTGGCGGATCACGGGCCAGAAGGCCTCCTCGGGCTTCACCGTCGTCGCGGGTGCGACGATCGTCTGGACCCGCACGAGCGACGACCCGCGCCGCGGCATCACGCCGTTCCTCGTCCCGCTCGACAGCCCCGGCGTCGCGCGCGAGCGCATCCCGAACCACGGGTTCCGCCCCACCGGCCGCGGCATGATCGGCCTTGAGGACGTCTTTGTCGCCGAGGAGCAGATGCTCGGCGAGGTCGGCGAGGGCTTCACGAAGATCGCGAACTCCTTCGACTTCACTCGCGGCATGATCGCCCTCGAGGCGACCGGTGCCGCCGACCGGGCCATCGCCCAGACGATCGCCTACGTCTCGGAGCGGGAGACCTTCGGCGACGTGCTCGCGAGCCGACAGGGCGTCACCTTCCCGATCGCCGAGCACGCGACCCGCATCGAGGCCGCGCGCCTCCTCGCCTACAGCGTCCTCGCGAAGGCCGACGCGGGCCAGCCGTACACGAAGGAGGCCTCGATGGCGAAGTGGTTCGCGACCGAGGCAGCGACGAATGCGGTGCGGGACATGATCGTGCTGCACGGCTACCGCGGTTACTCCGATGAGCTCCCGCTCATGCAGCTCATGCGGGACCTGCAGGGCCTCGAGATCGCGGAGGGCGCGACGCAGATCCAGAAGCTCATCATCTCGCGCGAGCTCTTCGGGCGGGCGAGCGGCGGCCGGCGCTGAGGGCGGGGGGTATGGCTGAGGGCGGGGCGCTGACGGCTGAGGACTGGGCGCTACGGCGCTCGCATAGCCTGGGTTGGCCGCGACCGCGGCCGCGATATCGGAGGAGAAAGGTCGGTCGATGACGACGGAGATCATTGCGGAGCGCAGCGGAGACGTGCTCAGGATCACCCTGAACCGCCCCGAGGCGCTCAACGCGATCACCCCCGCCATGGTCGCGCGCCTCGGCGAGCTGCTCGACGAGGCGGCCGAGGACGGCACGAGGGTCATCGTCCTGACCGGGGCGGGTCGCGGCTTCTGCGCCGGCGCCGACCTCCTCGCCGTGGGGGCCGACCCGGCCGGCTCGACGAAGTTCCTCGGCGACCTGCAGGCGCTCCTCGTGCGCATCGCGGGCTTCCCCATGCCGGTCATCGCGGCGGTCAACGGCACCGCGATGGGCGGCGGCACCGAGCTCATCCTCGCGGCCGACTTCGCGATCGCCGCGGAGAGCGCGAAGGTCGGCGACGGGCACACGAACGTCGGCGTCATCCCCGGCGGGGGCGGCGCGACGATCCTCCCGCAGCGCGTGCCGCTCGCGATCGCGAAGTACGTCGTCTACACGGGCGACCGGCTCACGGCGCAGCAGTGGCTCCAGTATGGGCTCTTCGCCGAGGTCGTGCCGGACGCCGAGCTCCTCGAGCGGGTCGGCGTCGTCGCCGACCGTCTCGCCGCGAAGAGCCCGCTCGGCCTCCGCGAGATCAAGGGGCTCATGTCGCACGGCCCCCTCGACCACGCGACCGGGCTCGCGCTCGAGCTCGAGGCGAACTCGCGCTACGCCACGAGCGAGGACATGGCGGAGGGCCTCGCGGCCTTCGCCGAGAAGCGCCCGCCGAGGTTCACCGGGCGCTGAGCCGCGCAGCGCCGGGGCCGCGCCCCGCGTACCCCGAGACGAGAGGAGCGCTGATGCCCGAGACGCCGATCGACTACATCCCGCGCATGCTCGAGCTCCACGCCGAGGCGCCGCCGTACCGCTGGGCCGAGCCGGGTGCCCTGCCCCCACCGGCGGGGCCGGCCGCGCCGCTCGCGGCCACGCGCATCGTCGTCGTGAGCCTCGCCGGCCTCCGCCTCCGCACGCAGGCGCCGTACGAGCTCCGCGGCGACACGAGCATTCGCCTCGTCCCGGTCGACGCCGCCCCCGCCGAGCTCGCCTTCGACCACTTCGGCTTCAAGGTCGAGCGGGCGGCCGCCGACCCCGAGACGACCGCGCCGCTCGCCGCGCTGCGGGCGCTCGCGGCCGACGGCACGATCGGCGGCGTCGCCCCGCTCGCGATCGGGGCGATGGGGGCGACCTACTCGCAGCGCCGGGTCGGCGAGGAGCTCGTCCCCACGGTGACCGCCGCGGCCCTCGACAGCGCGGCCGATCTCGCCCTCATCGTCCCCGCCTGCCCGCTCGACCACCAGACCGCGGCCCTCGTCGCGCGCGGCATCGAGGCGGCAGGAATGCGCGCCCTCGTCATCTCCGGTGCCCGCGACATCTCGCTGCGCGTCGGTGCGCCCCGGACGGTCTACGTCCACGCGCCGCTCGGCTGGCTCCTCGGGGTGCCGGGCGACGCCGCCGGCCAGCGGGAGCGGCTCGCGGCGGCGCTCGCGGCGGGCATTGGCCTCCCCGGCATGGGCGAGCTCGTCGACCTCGACCCGGCGTACCCGAGCGGCGCGGCCGGCACACCGCATTCCTCCCGATTCCCGGAGCTCACGGACTGGGAGGCCCGCGAGTACCGCCCCGGGTACGACACGGGCATTACGCGGTAGTCCCCCGCCCCACACCCCGCGCCCGCCGGCCCACACCCCCGCCGGCCCCCGCCCCGCCCCCGCCGGCGGGGTGCTGGGATCCTGCTCGGGCGCTGACGTTGCGGCTCCGTATCCCAGCCCCCGGCCGGAATCCCAGCGCGCAAGCGGGGGCACCGTCGCGAGAGGTCGTCCCCGCGGCCGGAATCCCAGCGCCCAAGCGGGGGCGGGGGCTGCCGAGCCCCGCCCCACCCTGCACCTCAGCGCGACGCGCGCCGCAGCACGACCGTGACCCCGAGCAGCAGGAGCGTGACGACCGTCGCGATGAGCTGCAGGAGGCCGAGCACGACCCCGTCGGGGCCGAAGACGACGGCGACGACCCCCGCGATCGATGCGGCGACGGCGAGCTGCGCGGCCCCGGCGATCGCGGCGGCCGTCCCCGCGCCCTTGATGAAGGGCTCGAGGGCGAGCGCGATCGCGAGCGGCACGGCCGTCGAGGCGATGAAGACGGTGAACCACACGGGGACCATGAGCGCCCAGAGCGGCCACCCGAAGGCGGAGGCGGCGGCGACACCGCCGGCGGCGAGGAGGTTCGTGACGAGGAGGACCGGCAGCGCGCGCCGCCCGCCGAGCCGCCGCTCGAGCCACGGCGCCGCGAAGCCGCCGAGCGCGACGCCGACGCAGTTGATGAGGTAGAGGATCGCGAAGCTGCCGTCGTCGACCCCGCGCTCGACCTTGAGCACGAAGGAGATGAAGGTGAGGTAGGCGGTCAGCGAGGTCGCCGCCCCGACGAGGACGAGCGTGTTGACGATGAAGACGCCGCTGCGCAGGGGTGCGATCCAGGCGGTTCGCCGCTCCGAGGACTGGCCATGAATGCGCAGCTCGCCCCGCAGACTCTCTCGTACCCCGAACGCGGAGCACGCGAGCACGATCGCGCCCATCGTCGCGACCGCGGCGAAGGTCGTCCGCCAGTCGCCGAGCTGCAGCATCGCGGTGCTCACAAGCGGTCCCACCATCGTCGTGAGCCCGAAGACGACGGCGAGGTGGCCGAAGATGCGGGGGAGCGCCTCGTCGGGGTAGAGGTCGCGCGCGATCGACCGGCTGAGCACGACGGCGGAGGAGGCGGCGAAGCCGAGGAGCAGCCGCCCGCCGAGCAGCACCCAGATGCTCGGGGCGAAGGCGCAGATGATGGCGGCGGCGACGAAGAGCCCGAGGCCGAGGAGGAGCGGCCGTCGCCGGCCCACCCGGTCGCTGATGGGGCCCCAGAAGAGCTGGCCGCCGCCGAGGCCGATCTGGAAGACGGTGATGGTGAGCTGGGTGAGGCCGACCTCGGCCTCGAGCCCCGTCGCGACGTAGGGGAGCGCGGGGATGTAGGTGTCGTTCGCGAGCGGGCCGCCCGCGGTGAGGACGCCGAGCAGGACGACGAGCCAGAAGCGCCGCGTCGGCGTCGCGCCGGCGCCGTTCCAGAACGGCTCGAGACGGACCGCGCGGCTCACGCATTCCTCCCGCGGAGGAGCGGTCCGACGATGGCGATGCCGCAGGCGACCGTGACGGCGCTGAGGATGAGGACGCCCATGACGGTCCCGTCAGCGCCGAAGAGGCTCGTGACCGCACTCGTGACGATCGCCGCGCCGAGGAACTGCGTGCCGCCGGCGATCGCCGACGCGGTCCCTGCTCCCTGCGCGAAGGGCGCGATCGCGAGGGCGATGGCGGTCGGCTGCACGATCGCGATCTGGAGGATCGTCACCCAGAGCGCGGCGAGGAGCGCCCAGTCCGGCCAGTCGAGCGCGATCGCGAGGAGGACGAGCGTGCCCGCGCCGATCGCGATCGCGTAGGCGGTCCGGAGCACCGTGCGGCCGTCGACCCGCCGAGCCAGGAGCGCGGCGAGCTGCCCGCCCGTGAGGACGGCGACCGCGTTGAGCGCGAAGAGCCAGGCGAAGGTCACGTCGTCGATGCCGCGCTCCGTCTGCAGGACGAAGGGGATGTACGACACGTAGCCGAACATGACGATCGAGCTCGCGAGCAGGAGCAGGCTGTTGGTGACGAATGCGCGGTTCGCGAGCGGCGCGGTCCAGGCGCCTCGCCGCTCGGCTCGCGTCCCGCGGGTGCGGCGCTCCTCCGTCAGGGTCTCCGGGAGGATCGCGGCGGTGAGGGCGAGGAAGACGACGCCGAGTCCGGCGAGCGCCCAGAAGGTGCCGCGCCAGCCCGCGAACTGGATGACCCCCGCGCCGAGGAGTGGGCCGATGATGGGGGCGAGGCCGAAGACCATGGCGAGCCAGCCGAAGACGCGGGTGAGCTCGCGCCCCTCGTAGAGGTCGCGGACGATCGCGCGGGAGATGACGATGCCCGCCGAGCCGGCGAGCCCCTGCGCGAGCCGGGCGGCGAGGAGCACCTCCATGTTCGGCGTGAGCGCGCAGACGGCGCCCGCGAGGATGAAGCAGGCGAGGCCGAGCATGAGCGGTCCGCGACGCCCCAGTCGGTCGCAGACGGGTCCCCAGAGGAAGTGACCGAGGCCGAGGCCGAGCAGATACGCCATGAGGGTGAGCTGCGTGAGCGACTCGGTCGACTCGAGCTCGTGCGTGACGGCCGGGAGCCCCGGCAGGTAGAGATCGGTGCCGAGCGGGCCGAGCGCGGTCATGGCGCCGATGAGTGCGAGGAGCAGCGGCCGGCTGCCGCGCTTGCTCGCTGTCACCCGATATGTCTACCCCGCCGCGGGCCCGCGCGCGAATCGGCAGGTTTCCTGCGGTTAGGATCGCCTGATGACGTCGCGCTCGAGGGCCGCAACGGTGATGCTGCTCATCACGATCTTCCTCGTCTCGATGAACATGCGCGGCATGATCACCGGTGTCGGGCCGCTCATCGAGCAGATCTCCGCCGACACCGGCTACTCGCTCACCCTGCTCGGTCTCCTCTCGAGCATCCCCATGCTCATGTGGGGCATCATCTCGCCCTTCGTCCACGCGCTCACGGTGCGCTTCGGGCTCAACGGGACGATGGCCTGGGCGCTCGTCGTGCTCGGCCTCGCGACGGCCCTGCGCTCGCTCGTCCTGCCGGGCGACGTCGGGCTCTGGCTCGGGACGGTCCTCATCGGCGCCGCGCTCGCGGTCATCAACGTGCTCATGCCGGTCGCGACGCGCCGCGACTTCGGCGCGAAGTCCTCGACGGTCATGTCGATCAACACGAACATGCTCGTCATCGTCGCCGCGAGCTCGAGCGGCCTCGTCGCGCCGCTCTCGCACGTGCCCTTCGGCGACGGGGAGCTCGGCTGGCGCCTCGCGCTCCTGTGCACGGGCGCGCTCGTGCCCTTCGCGCTCATCTTCTGGCTTGCGGTGCACGGCGGCGGGCGGCGCAGGGCGAAGGCCGCGGCGGAGGCAGCGGCCGCCGCAACCCCCGCAGCCGACACCGCCCCCGCCCCCGTGGCCCCCGCCCCGCCCTCGGTCGCCCGGGCGGTGTGGAAGGATCCGCTCGCCTGGCTCATCGCCTGGTACATGGCGCTCCAGGCGATCCAGTTCTTCGTGTTCTCCGCCTGGATGCCGAAGATCGAGATCGACCGCGGCGTCAGCGAGACGAACGCGGGGCTCGAGGTCATGACGATGCAGCTCGTCGGCATGATCGCGACGTACTGTCTCCCGCTCATCAACCGGACGCGGCTGCAGGCGCGACTGCCCGCATTCATCGCGATCCCGGGCATCATCGCGGCGGTCGGCCTCTTGTGCTGGCCCGAGGTCAACCTCCTCTGGTCGATCATCCTCGGCCTGTCCTCGGGGCCCATGCTCGCGATCCCGCTCATCCTCATCGGGGAGCGCTCGCGCGACACCTCGACCGCGACGGCCCTGTCCGGCATGAGCCAGGCCTTCGGCTATCTGCTCGCCGGGTTGGGCCCGATCCTCTTCGGCTGGCTCCACACTGTCGTCGGCAACTGGGAGATCCCGCTCGCCTTCTACCTCGCCGACATGGTCGCGATCGCGATCGTCGGCTGGCTCATCCGGCCGGGCTGGTACGTCTTCGACGGCGCGAAGGGCCGCGTGGGCGCCGCGGGCTGAGGCTCAGCCCCGCCGCAGCAGCGCCTTCTGCACCTTGCCGCTCGCCGTGCGCGGGAGCTCGTCGACGATCTCGAGCGTCTTCGGCACCTTGTAGCGGGCGAGCCGCTCGGAGCAGTGCGCGACGAGCGTCTCGACGTCGAGGCTCGCGCCCTCGGCGAGCGTGACGATCGCGTGCGGCACCTCGCCCCAGCGCTCGTCGGGGACGCCGATGACGGCGACGCCCGTGACGCCCGGCAGCTGCGCGATGACGATCTCGACCTCGGCGGAGTAGATGTTCTCCCCGCCCGAGATGATCATGTCCTTGACGCGGTCGGCGATCGTGATGAAGCCGTCCTCGTCCGCGTAGCCGATGTCGCCCGTGCGCAGCCAGCCGTCCTCCGTGAACGCCTCCGCGGTCGCGTCGGGGCGGCCCCAGTACTCGAGGAAGATGTTCGGCCCCGAGGCCTCGATCTCGCCCCGCGCCCCCGGCTCGGTGACGAGCTCGCCCGTCTCCGTGTCGCGGATGCGGTGCTTCGTGAAGAAGTGCGCGAGGCCCGAGGAGCCCGCCTTCTCCATCGCGTAGTGCGCGGGCAGGGCCGTGATGCCCGGCGAGGACTCGGTCATGCCGTAGCCGCCGGAGAAGGACAGCCCGCGCTCGCCGTAGGCCTCGAGGACCTTGAGCGGGACGGGGGAGCCGCCACAGGTCATCCGCTCGAGGCTCGAGATGTCGGTCGTCGCCCAGGCGGGGTCCTCCATCATGAGCTGGTACGTCGTCGGCACGCCCGAGATGTACGTCGCGCGGTACCGCTCGATCGCGGCGAGCGCCTCGCCGGGGATGAATCGCTCCTGGAGGATGACGGTCCCGCCCTTGAGCACGGTCGGCAGGAGGCCCATGCTGAAGGCGGCGACGTGGAAGAGCGGGGAGATCATGAGCGCCCGCTCGCCGATGCCTCTGACGTCGTAGTCGATGACCGCATTCATGGCGTTCCAGGTGAGGTTGCCGTGCGTGAGCACGGCGCCCTTCGGTCGGCCCGTCGTGCCGGAGGTGTAGATGATGACGGCGGGGTCGTCGAGCGTGACGGGCGGGAGCTCGGCGCCGAGCTCGCCGCTCGTGAGCACCGCCTCATAGGCCTCGGTGCCCGCCGACAGCGACTCGGTCCCGCCGTCCTCGACGATGATGCGACGAATGCGCGTCCCCGCCGTCGCCCCCGACGCCTGCGTCTCGAGCGCCGAGCTGCTGATGAGGAGCGTCGAGCCGGAGTCCTCGAGCTGGAAGACGAGCTCGGGCACCGAGAGCCGCGTGTTGAGCGGGACGAAGATCGCCCCGAGGCTCGTCGCCGCGAAGAGCGCCTCGATGAAGGACGGGTGGTTGTTGCCGAGGTAGGCGACGCGGTCGCCCTTGACGACCCCGCGGGCCGCGAGCGCGGCGGCGAGCCGGTCGATCCGGTCCGCGAGCGCGTCGTAGCTCGTCTCGACATCGCGGAAGATGACCGCGAGGTGGCCGCGCGATTTCACCGCGCGGCGTCGTACCCAGTCGCCGATGCCGTCAGGGACCATGGCCGTCCGCGTCACCCCCGGATCAGGCGTAGACGCGCGAGATCGACTCAACGACGACCGCGGGGCGCTCCTGGCCCTCGATCTCGATCGTCCCGTCGACGTGGAGCTGATAGCCGCCCTTGACCTCGGCGACCGTCTTGAGGACCGCGTGGAGGCGGATCTTCGAGCCGGCGGGCACGGGGGAGACGAAGCGGACCTTGTCGGTGCCGTAATTGACGAGCGTCGAGGCGTCGCTCACCTCGAGGATCTCCGACCACATGGGGATGTAGAGCGAGAGGGTGAGGAAGCCGTGGGCGATCGTGCCGCCGAAGGGACCGTCCTTCGCGCGCTCCGGGTCGACGTGGATGTACTGGTGGTCGTCGGTCGCGTCGGCGAAGGTGTTGATGCGCTCCTGACTCACCTCGAGCCAGGAGGAGTAGCCGAGGTCCTTGCCCTCGAGGCTCGGGAGCTCGGCGACGGTGATGGTGTGCTGGGCCATTTGGGGGTTCCTTTGCTGATGGCGGCCGCGGCCGCGGGGCGTCAGAGTCCGAGGAGTCGGACCGCGTTGTCCTTGAGGATCTTGGGGCGCACCTCGTCCTTGAGGTCGAGGCCCGCGAAGTCCCGCTGCCAGCGCTCGGGGGTGAGCAGCGGGAAGTCGGAGCCGTAGAGGACCTTGTCCTGGAGGTAGGAGTTCATCGCGCGCACGAGTGCGGGCGGGAAGTACTTCGGGCTCCAGCCGGAGAGGTCGATCCAGGCGTTCGCCTTGTGGGTCGCGACGGAGATCTGCTCGTCGACCCAGGGCACGCTCGGGTGCGCGAGGATGACCGTGAGGCCGGGGTGGTCGGCGAGCACCCCGTCGAGGAGCATGGGGTCCGAGTAGCGGGTCTTGAATCCGCCGCCGCCGGGGGTGCCGGCGCCGATCCCCGTCTGTCCGGTGTGGACGAGGACGGGCACGCCGAGCTCGGCGAAGGCCGACCAGAGCGGGTCGTACTCGGGGTCGCTCGGGTCGAAGCCCTGCACGGTCGGGTGGAGCTTGAAGCCGCGGACGCCGTGCGTCTCGACGAGCTCGTGGGCGAGGTCGATCGCCGCCTGTCCCGTGCGCGGGTCGACGGAGCCGAAGGGGATGAGGATGTCGGCGTTGTCGGCGGCGCGCTCGGCGATCTCGATGCTCGAGATCGGCTGGTGGTCGAGCTGGGTCCGCGAGTCGACGGTGAAGACGACGGCGGCGATGCGCCGCTCCCGGTAGTAGGCCGCGACGCCGTCGACGTCGGGCGTCACCCCGTCCGACTTGAAGTACTGCTGCGCCGCCTCCTGGAGGGCGGGCGGCAGCGAGCGGTGGCCGTCGTGGCCCTGCTCGATGTGGACGTGGATGTCGATCGCCTCGAGCGCGGCGACGTCGATCTCGGGGCGGTAGACCACGGCTCAGCCCTGCTGCGAGCGGTCGAGCTCCGCGGGGAGTGCCGGCCACGGCGGCTCGCCGACCGACTGGAGCCGACCGTGCAGCTCGCCCCCGAGCTCGGTCTCGATGTCGTCGGCGCTCCAGCCGCCCTCGTGGTACCACGCCTCGATCGCCTCGGGGTGGCTCCAGAGCCGCAGCCGGTCGCCGCCGGCCTCGATGACCTGGCCCGTGATGCCCTGCGCCTGGTCGGAGGCGAGCCACACGATGAGTCCCGCGACGTCCTCGGGGAGTCCGAAGCCGAGGTCGTGGCGGAAGAATGCGTGCATCGCCTCGCCGCGCTCGGTCGCCTCGACGGCGGCAGCGAAGTAGGGGATGGTCTTCGTCATCGCGGTCGCCGCGACGGGGACGACGACGTTGGCGGTGACGCCGGCCTTCTTCATCTCGATCGCCCAGGTGCGGGTCATGCCGACGATGCCGGACTTCGCGGCGGCGTAGTTCGTCTGGCCGAAGTTACCGCGCTGGCCGGTCGGGGAGCCGATGCTGATGATGCGGCCCTGCTTCTCGTGCTCCTTGAAGTAGCCGAAGGCAGCGCGCGTCGCGGTGAAGGTGCCGCGGAGGTGCACGTTGATGACGGCGTCGAAGTCGTCGTCGGTCATCTTGAGGAGCGACTTGTCGCGGAGGATGCCCGCGTTGTTGACGAGGATGTCGAGGCCGCCGAACTCCTTGACGGCTGTGTCGACGAGCTGCTGGGCGACCTCGGAGGTGCCGACGGGGGCGATGACCGCGACCGCGCGTCCGCCCGCGCCTGTGATCTCCGCGACCATGGCGTTCGCGGCCTCGGCCGAGACGTCGTTGATGATGACGGCGGCGCCTGCGGCGGCGAGCGCCTTCGCGTAGGCGGCGCCGAGCCCGGCACCACTGCCGGTGACGATCGCGACCTTGCCCTCGAGCGAGATGCCCATGTGTGCTCCTTTGCGTCCGGGTGCGCCACCCGCGCGACCGTCGGTGAGAATCCACTGGCAGATTAACAGGTTTACTGGCATTCTGTCACCATGGTCGCCGACAGCCGAGCCTCGCTGCTGTACCGCATCAAGCAGGTCGAGCTCGCGATCCGCGGGCGGCTCGACGAGGTGCTCAGCGAGCACGGCCTCACGACGACGCAGTACACCGCGCTCACCGTCCTCGAGCGGAATCCGTCGATCACGGCGGCCGCCCTCGCGAGGCAGACCTTCGTCGCCGCGCAGACGATCGCCCAGCTCGTCCGGACGCTCGAGGCCCGCGGCTGGGTCGAGCGCCGCCCCGACCCCGGCTCGAAGCGGCAGATGCTCCTCACGCTCACCCCGAGCGGCGCGGCGCTCCTCGCGGGGCTGCGGGCACCGGTCGGTGAGATCGAGGCGCGCATGACCGCCTCGCTCGCCGCGGCCGAGGTGCGCGAGCTCGACCGGGTGCTCCGCGCATTCCGCGCCGCGCTCGACGCCTGAGCGCCGTTACGGGAGCGGCCAGCCCGTGTAGGCCTCGGCGAGGAATGCGGCGCCGCGCTGGCTCGACGACACCGCCGTGAGCTCGGCGAGCCGCCGGCGCTCGTCGAAGGCGGTCGCGTCGGGCGCGGAGTGGAGCATCGAGGTCATCCACCAGGAGAAGTGCTGCGCCTTCCAGATCCGCTCCGTGATCGTCGACTCGTAGGCCTCGATCCCCGCCTCCGAGCCGGAGGCCACCCACTCGGCGATCGCGCGGTGGAGGACGACGATGTCGGCGATCGCGAGGTTCATGCCCTTCGCCCCGGTCGGCGGCACCGTGTGGGCCGCGTCGCCCGCGAGGAGAATCCGGCCGCGGCGCATCCCCGCCGCGACGAAGGAGCGGAAGCGGAGCACGTCGCGCTGGAAGATCGGGCCCTCGGTGAGCCCGCCGCCGGTCCGCGCCTGGAGCTCGTCCCAGACGAAGGAGTCCGACCAGGCGTTCGGGTCGAGCTCAGGGTCGCACTGCAGGTACATCCGCTGGACGGTCGCGGAGCGCTGCGAGATGAGGGCGAAGCCGCGGTCGGTCGTCGAGTAGATGAGCTCCTCGGAGCTCGGCGGCGCCTCGCAGAGGATCCCGTACCAGGCGAAGGGGTACTCGCGGAAGTAGCCGGCGAAGGGGTCCCCGGTGACGGCCGCGCGGACGACGGAGCGGGAGCCGTCGGCGCCGACGAGCACGTCGGCGGCGATCTCGAGGCGCTGCCCGTCCTCGGTCTCGGCGTGGATGACGGGCGCGTTCGGGTCGGCAGAGTCGATCTCGGTCGCGGTGACGCCGAATCGCACGTCGCCGCCGTCGGCGAGCCGCTTCGCGATGAGGTCGATGAGGACCTCGTGCTGCGGGTACAGCCAGACGGAGCGGCCGACGAGGCCCTGGAAGTCGATGCGGTGCCCGACGCCGTCGGCGCGCAGCTCGACGCCGTCGTGGCGCTGGCCAACCTCGTCGACGCGCGTGCCGCCGAGCTCGCGGAGCACTTCGACCGTGCCCTGCTCGAGGATGCCCGCGCGGATGGTCTGCTCGACCTCCTCGCGGCTGCGGGACTCGATGACGATCGAGTCGATGCCGTCCCGGTGGAGGAGGGCGGAGAGGAGGAGTCCGGCGGGGCCGGCTCCGACGATGGCGACCCGGGTGCGGACGTGCTCGGTCATGGTGCTCCTTTGCGACGAATGCGCGGCGGCGACGAATGCGCGGTGCGGCGCGTGTCAGCAGGCTCGCGCATTCCTCGAGCCCTTCGCGAGCCGACTCTCACTCAGTGGGAGTCGCTCGTCCCCCGCCCGCGAGCTCCCGCGAGATCCCGGCCGCCGCGAGTCGGACGGCCAGCTCGTGCGCGGGGTCGAAGGGCCGGTTGCTCGGCACGATGATCGAGATCGCCGCGACGACCTGGCCCGTGCCGTCGCGCAGCGGCGCGGCGACCGAGGCCGAGCCGGGCGTCATCTCGTCGCGGGTGCGCACGAGGCCCTCGCGGCGGATCGCCGCGAGCCGCGGCCGGAGCTCCCCCTCCGTCGTCGCCGTCGCCGGGAGGTACTTGTGGGGCGCCTCGGCGAGCACGTCGGCGAGGAGGCCGGGACCGCCGTGGGCGAGCAGCACGAGCCCGACCCCCGTCGCGTGAAGTGGGAGGCGGCGGCCGATGTCGGCGAGCACGACGACGGAGTCGCGGGCCATGAGCCGGTCGAGGTAGAGGGCCGCGAGGCCGTCGCGGACGGCGAGCTGGACGTTCTGCCGCGTCAGCTCGAGGAGGTCCTCGAGGTACGGCAGCGCGACCTGGCGCAGCGCCCGCGTCGTCGGCTGCCGCGTCCCGAGCCGCCAGAGCTTCAGGCCGAGCCGGTAGCCGCCCGCCGTGCGCTCGAGTCCGCCCCACTCGACGAGCCCGGCGATGAGCCGGTGCGCCGTCGACTCCGGGAGGCCAGCCCGCTGGGCGATCTCGGCGAGGCTCAGCGTCCCGTCGCCGCCCTGGTCGAAGGCGTCGAGGACGGCGAGGAGCCGTGCCGCGACCCCGCGCGCGTCCCGTGCTCCACCCGACATGACCGGCCTCCCGCCTCAGTGACTGAGGATCCCGTACTCGGAGATCGTGCCCGAGATCGTCGACGCGGCCCGCTGGAGCGCGCCGAGCGTCTCGCGCTCGTGCGCCCAGCCGTGCGGGACGACGGCCGAGAGCGCGGCGATCGTCGAGCCGGCGCGGTCCCTGACCGGGACCGAGATGCCCGTCGCGACCGACTCGATCGAGCCCGCGAGGACCGCGAAGCCGTCGCGGCGGACCGCCTCGAGTCGCCGGCGGAGGACGGCGGGGTCGGTGATCGTCTTCGGCGCGACCGCCCGCAGGGGGCCCGCGAGGACGCGGTCGCGGAGCTGCTGCCGGCCGAAGGCGAGGAGGACGAGCCCCGAGGAGGAGGCGTGAAGGGGGAGGCGTCCGGCGACCGCGGCGAGGTTCGACACCGCACTCGGGTGCGAGAGCTGCTCGAGGAAGAGGACGTCGTCCCCGTCGACGACACCGAGCTGCACGTGCTCGTGGAGCGAGGCCTGGATGCGCTCCATCTCCGGCAGCGCGGCCTGGCGCAGCGCGAGCGCGCGCGAGCCCCGCGTCGTCAGCTCCCAGAGCCGCATCCCGATCCGGAGGCGTCCCCCCGCGTCGCGCTCGAGCAGGCCGGCCGTCGTGAGCTCGGCCGTGATCCGGTAGGCGCTCGAGACCGGGAGGTCGGCCCGGCGCGCGAGCTCGGCGGCGCTCAGCTGGGTGTGCTCCGCGTCGAAGGCGCCGAGGATCCGCACGATGCGCTCGACCATCGTGTCGCCCGAGGGGGAGTTCGCCACGGTCGCCAGTATCGCATTCATCCTCCCATTCATCGAGAATGCGCGCCCCTCGCGTCGCGAGAGGTGGCACCATGCATGGCAGGACCCGTCCTGCGATGTGCGCCGTCGGCGCGGGGGCGGACGTCGAAGGAGACACGGTATGGCTGAAGTGCAGGCCGCACGCAAGCCCGAGGAGATGCTCGCCTCGGACGACTTCCCGCCCCAGCGGCAGATCAGCGACGAGATCGCCGCGATCCATGAGCGCCACCGCAAGGAGGTCGAGGGCGGCGCCCGCGTCGACCAGACGACGCTGTACGACTTCGCGCCGTACCGCTCGAGCATCCTCCGCCACCCGACGAAGAACCCGCGCCTCGTCGACCCCGAGTCGATCGAGCTGTGGAGCCCCGCCTACGGGCAGCGCGACGTCTCCGAGATCGAGGCCGACCTCACGCTCCAGCACCGCGGCGAGCCGCTCGGCGAGCGCATCACGATCGAGGGGCGCATCCTCGACGGCTGGGGCCGCCCCGTCACGAACCAGCTCGTCGAGATCTGGCAGGCCAACTCGGCCGGCCGCTACATCCACCAGCGCGACCAGCACCCCGCGCCGCTCGACCCGAACTTCACGGGCGCCGGCCGGACGATCACCGATGACAACGGCTGGTACAAGTTCACGACGATCAAGCCGGGGCCGTACCCGTGGAAGAACCACATCAACGCCTGGCGCCCCGCGCACATCCACTTCTCGCTCTTCGGCTCGAAGTTCACGCAGCGCCTCGTCACCCAGGTCTACTTCCCGGGCGACCCGCTCTTCGCGCTCGACCCGATCTACCAGTCGATCCCGGACCAGCGCGACCGTGACCGGCTGCTCGCGACCTACGACCACGACCTCACGGTGCCCGAGTTCTCCATGGGCTACCGCTGGGACATCGTCCTGACCGGCAAGCACGCGACCTGGTTCGAGACCGAGGGGGACCACTGAGATGACGATCATCGAGAAGCAGCTGCCCGAGGGCGACACGTACCTCCGCGGCACCCCCGGCCAGACGATCGGCCCGTTCTTCAAGTTCGGCCTCGAGTACGACGGCGGACCCTACGTCGTCCCGCCGCACGCCCCCGGCGCGCTCTTCCTCCGCGGCAACGTCTACGACGGTGCCGGCTACGCGATCCCCGACGCGCTCGTCGAGATCTTCGGCGCCGACACGGACGGCACGATCCCGCAGACGCGCGGCTCGCTCCACCGCGACGGCCACGGCTTCACCGGCTGGGGCCGCAGCGCGACCGACGACGAGGGCAAGTACTTCTTCTGGACCCGCACGCCGGGCGCGACCGAGCCGGGCAAGGCGCCGTTCTTCGCCGTCATGCTCTTCGCGCGCGGCCTGCCGAACAAGCTCCACACCCGCATCTACCTCCCGGACGACGAGGCGGCCCTCGCGGCCGACCCCCTCCTCAGCTCCCTGAGCCCGAGCGAGCGCGCTAGTCTGATCGCGACCCGCGACGAGGACGGCTCGCTGCGGCACGACCTGTGGATGCAGGGGGAGAAGGAGACCGTCTTCTTTGCCTACTGACTCGGCTCCGGAGCCCGGCCACGACGTCGGGCTCCTCAGTCCGGTCACCGCGGGCAGGGACGCGCTCGTCTCCGACGCCGCGTACCTCCGCGCCCTCGTGCAGGCGGAGATCGCGCTCGTCAAGGCGCTCGGCTCGGTCGGGCTCGCCCCGCCCGCGACCATGGATGCGGTGCTCACCGCGATCGGCAAGGCCGAGATCGACCCCGCCGTGCTCGCGCTCGAGGCGGTCGGTGACGGCAACCCCGTCATCCCGCTCGTCAAGCGCCTCCGCGCGCTCGTCGCCGACGTGCCGGGCGGAGCCGCGTGGGTGCACCACGGCGCGACCTCGCAGGACATCGTCGACACCGCGATCGCGATCCTCGCGCAGCAGGCGATCCAGCGGATCGGCCAGCAGCTCGACCGCGTCGTCGCCGCGCTCGCCGACCGCGCCGAGCGGTACCGGGACCTCCCCGCCGCCGGCCGCACGCTCACGCAGCACGCCGTCCCGACGACGGTCGGGGCCCGCTTCGCCGACTGGCTCGTCCAGGTCGCCGACGCGAGGCAGGGGCTCGCCGGCGCCGTGCTGCCCGCGCAGCTCGGCGGTGCGGGCGGCACGCTCGCGGCGCTCGTCGAGGAGTTCGGCGCCGCTCGCACCGCGAAGGTCGCCGTCGCGTACGCCGCCGCCGCGAAGCTCCCGCTCGCCGAGACGCCGTACCACGTGCGCCGCGACGGCATCACGCGCCTCGGCGACGCGCTCGTCCGCGTCCTCGACGCGCTCGGCCGCATCGGGACCGAGATCGCGACGCTGTCACGCACCGAGATCGGCGAGATCGCCGAGCCGACGGGCGGCACCTCCTCGGCGATGCCCCAGAAGCAGAACCCGGTCCGCTCCGTCCTCCTGCGCTCCGCTGCGCTCCGCGGCCCCGGCCTCGCCTCGACGCTCCACCTCGCCGCGGCGCTCACCGTCGACGAGCGGCCCGACGGCGCCTGGCACGCCGAGTGGCCGACGCTCCGCGAGCTCCTCCGCCTCGGCCTCGGCGTCTCCGCCATCGCGGCCGAGCTCGCCGAGGGACTCGCCGTCGACGAGGCCGCCGTCGCCCGCAACCTCGCCGCCGGCGGCGGCACGATCCTCGCCGAGCGGGTCATGCTCGTGCTCGCACCGAAGCTCGGCCGCGACGCGGTCCAGGCGATCGTGAGCGAGGCGAGCGAGGAGCGCCCGCTCCGCTCGCTGCTCGCCGAGCGGGCCTCGCTCGGGGAGGCGGAGCTCGACGCACTGCTCGACCCCGGCGGCTACCTCGGCATCGCCGGGGCGCTCGTCGACCGCGCGCTCGCGAGGGCGCGCGGCGGAAAGGAGACCCCATGACCGTCCCCCGCCTCGTCGCCACGGCCCTCGACTCGGCCGCCGACGGCCCCGTCCTCGTCCTCGGCCCCTCGCTCGGCACCTCGAGCGCGGTCCTCTGGGAGCCGGTCCTCCCGGCGCTCGCGCCGCACTTCCGGCTCCTCGCCTGGGACATCCCCGGTCACGGCGCCTCGCCCGCGACGACCGAGCCCTTCACGATGGCCGAGCTCGCCGACGGCGTCGTCGCGATCCTCGACGAGCTCGGCGTCGCCGAGGCCCGCTACGCCGGCGTCTCGATCGGCGGGGCGGTCGGCCTCGCGCTCGGGCTCGGCCACCAGGACCGGTTGACGAAGCTCGCAATCCTCGCCTCGGGCGCGAAGATCGGCACGCCCGAGAGCTGGGTCGACCGCGCCGCCTTCATCCGCGCGCAGTCGACGTCCGCGCTCGTCGTCCAGACCGCGCAGCGGTGGTTCGCGCCCGGCATCATGGAGCAGCAGCCCGTCATCTCGGGGCGACTCCTCCACAACCTCCAGGACGCCGACGACGAGTCCTACGCGCTCGCCTGCGAGGCGCTCCGCGACTTCGATGTCATCGACCGTCTCGGCGAGATCGAGATCCCCGTGCTCGCGCTCTACGGCGAGCAGGACGAGGTGACCCCGCGGGCCTCCGCCGAGCAGATCGCCGAGGGCGTCCGCGACGGCCGCACGGTCGGCATCGCCGACAGCGCGCACCTGCCCCCCGCGAATCAGCCGCGGGCGACGGCGGACGCGCTCCTCGCATTCCTCGCATGATCATCGGACGACTGCGCGACCGGAAGGGCACGAGATGACTGGACTGAGCGACGAGACGCGGCGCGAGCAGGGCTTCGCGGTCCGCCGCGAGGTGCTGAGCGATGAGCACGTCGACCGGGCGATCGCCGGGACGACCGACTTCACGCGGGACTTCCAGGACTTCATCACGCGGACGGCGTGGGGCGACATCTGGTCGCGGCCGGGCCTCGAGCGGCGCGAGCGCTCGATCGGGGTGCTCTCGGTGCTCATCGCGCTCGGGCACCACGAGGAGTTCGCGATGCACGTGCGCGCGGCGCTCCGCAATGGCCTGACGGCCGAGGAGATCAAGGAGGTCATCCTCCAGTCGGCGATCTACGCGGGGGTCCCCGCCGCGAACACCGCCTTCAAGATCGCTGGCGAGATCCTCGGCTGACCCCCAACCCGTTTTCAGGTGTGCCGGCCCGACACGCCGGGGTCCCGGAGCCCGAGCCGCCGCTGGACCTGAATACCGGGCGAGGCACCTGACAAAGGGGTCTAGCGGAGCGGCAGGCGCAGCTCGCCGCCCGCGACGGTGTGCCGGTTCGGCAGGAGGCGAGTTGCGGTCAGCGGGTTGCCGCCCGTCGCGCTGCTGCGGGCGAACTGCGGGAACGAGCCGCCCGCGACGATGAGCCGGATGCGGTGGCCGGGCAGGAAGGTGTGCGCGGTGTCGAGCAGCGGCAGCTCGACCGAGCCGTTCGCCGCCTCGCCGAGGAGCCGGACGAAGCCCTCCGTGACGTTCCGCGAGCGGCCGCGCGCGTCGACGTCGCTGAGCCGGACGAAGAGGTCGGCGTCCGGGTGCTCCGCGCCGTGCTCGAGGACGACGACCGGCGCGCCGCCGAGCGCGAGGGGTTCGGTGAGCGGCGCCGTCTCGTAGACGAGCGTGTCCGCGCGGGCCGCGAGCGGCCCGTCGTCGCGGTAGCCGCCCTCGCGCGTGATGACGTTGCCGCCGATCGTCGGGGTCGGGTCGGCAGGATCGTAGACGAATGCGCGCTCCCCGCCCGCGGCCCCACCCGCGACGAGCGCGCCGTCGCCCCCGAGGAGGAGGGTCGAGGTGCTCGAGGCGGCCGGCCAGTCCTGCGCCTCGAACCACTCGCGGGTGCCCGTGTCGTAGATGCGGACGCGGTGCGGGCGCGGCGCGGGGCCGTCACCGGCGAGGTGATGATCGAGCCAGGCGAGCGTCTCGGCGTGGACGGTCCGCGCATTCATCCGGCTCCGGTCGATGTGCGTCCAGGGACCGAGCGTGAGCCCGGTCGTGACGCCGCGCGCCGCGAGGGCGAGGAACTGCTCGACCGACTGGCGCTGGAAGAGGTCCTGGAGCCCGCCGAGGATGAGGATCGGGATCCCGGCGGCCTCGAGGGCTCGGCCGTGGCGCATCGGCGCCCAGTACGGGTCGTCGATGTCGGGGGTCGTCAGGCGCTCGCCGATCCACGGCGCCCGGTCGCCGAAGTACTCGATCGTCGCCGTCGCGCTCGGCGTCGCACGCATGATCGGCAGCAGGCGCTTCGATGAGGTCGCGAGGCCGATGAGCATCCGGAGCATGCCCCGCCCGCTCGACATGAGCGTCATCTGCTCGGCCCAGCCGTAGAGGTCGAGGTTGAAGGTGCCGGTGCCCCAGGCGTGCCGGGCGAAGTCGTGCGGCCCGATCGAGACGATTGCGGCGACGTGGTCGGGCTCCGGCTCGTCGAGGATCGCCCACTGCGTGTGGCCGAGGTAGGAGCCGCCGACCGTCGCGAAGCTGCCGGTGTACCAGTCCTGCTGCCGCATCCAGGCGACGACGTCCTTGCCGTCGGGGGTCTCGTCGCGCATGGGGTCGAATGCGCCGGCCGAGTCCGCCGTGCCGCGCGAGGAGACGAGGAGCGCGGTGTAGCCGGCCTCGGCCCACTGCTTCGCCATCGTCCTGGCGAGGTAGGCGGGGCGGCCGTAGGGGCCGCGGGCGAGGACGGTGCCGCGCGAGGCGCCGCCCGGGAGGTAGAGGTCGGCGCCGAGCTCGACGCCGTCGCGCATCGGGATCCGGATCGTGGTCTTGGTGAACTTGCCCATGGTGGCCCCTCGCATTCCTCCGGCCTCGTCGCCGGTGACGCGAGGGTAGCACAAAGCGGAATGTTGTATTCCGTTTCGTCACGGGACGCCTAGACTCGCCCCATGGCGACGACCGAGCTGCGCACCGACGCCGCGCGCAACCGCGAGCTCGCAATCGCCGCAGCCGCCGAGGTCTTCGCCGCGCGGGGGATCGGCGCGAGCATGTCGGAGATCGCGGCGGCGGCCGGACTCGGCGTCGGGACGCTGTACCGCGGCTTCGGCTCGAAACAGGGGCTCATCGAGGCGATCTTCCGCGACAGCGTCGAGCACTTCCGCGCGTTCCTCGACGAGGCGCTCGCGAAGCCGAGCGGGCGCGACGGGCTGCACTGGCTGCTCCGGCAGTACGTCGAGGCGCAGCTCGCCAACCGCGGCGCCTTCGAGATCCTCGGCTCCGTCGATGCGGCGATCGAGGTGCTCCACGAGCACGTCGTCCCGCGGCTCGGCGAGATCGTCGCGCGCGCGAAAGCCGAGGGCGCCGTGCGCGACGACTTCGCGGCGACCGACATCCCCGTCCTCACCGCCACGATCGCCCGGGCGGCGGCCGGGCCGCACGGTCCCGACCTCGCGAGGCGCCACCTCGAGCTGCTCATCGCCGGGCTCGCGCCGCGGATCGACGAGGTCCCCGTCCCGCCGCCGCTGCCCGACGCCGACTTCGAGGCCTGGGCGTCGGCGCTGCGGCCCTGAGTCCGAGCCACGCCTGTGACACGCGCGCCCGTCCAGCCCCTGGTGCGTCCCTGGCGCGCGGCGTAAGATTGGTCCGTCATGCGAACCATTGTTCGCAGAGCGAACAGGAGGTCCCGTGATCGACAAAGTCGTCCCCGACATCGCCGAGGCGCTGTCCGACATCCACGACGGCGCGTGCGTCATGATCGGCGGCTTCGGCCGAGCCGGCCAGCCCGTCGACCTCATCGACGCCCTCATCGACCTCGGCCCGAGCGAGCTGACGATCGTCAACAACAACGCCGGCAACGGCGACGTCGGCCTCGCCCGACTCATCGGCCTCGGCCGCGTCAAGAAGATCATCTGCTCCTTCCCGCGGCAGTCCGACTCCTGGCACTTCGACAAGAAGTACCGCGCCGGCGAGATCGAGCTCGAGATCGTCCCGCAGGGCAACCTCGCCGAGCGCATCCGCGCCGCCGGGGCCGGCATCGGCGCCTTCTTCACGCCGACCGGCGTCGGCACCCAGATCGCCGAGGGCAAGGAGCACCGGGTCATCGACGGCAAGGAGTACCTCCTCGAGTACCCCATCCACGCCGACTTCGCGCTCATCCAGGCCTTCCGCGGCGACCGGCTCGGCAACCTCGTCTACCGCCGCACCGCCCGCAACTTCGGGCCCATCATGGCGAGCGCGGCGGCGACGACGATCGTCCAGGTCGACGAGGTCGTCGAGGTCGGCGCGCTCGACCCCGAGACCGTCGTCACCCCCGGCCTCTTCGTCGACCGCGTCGTCCCGGTCGGCTACCGTCCCTGGCTGAACGCCGAGGGCGACTTCATCGGCGGGGTCGACGTCAACGGCGAGCCGCTCGCCGAGAAGGGAGCGGACGCCTGATGGCCACGCGAATCACCCGGATCGAGCTCGCGAAGCGAGTCGCCGCCGACATCCCCGAGGGCGCCTACGTCAACCTCGGCATCGGCGCCCCGACGCTCGTCGCCGACCACATGCCCGAGGGCCGCCAGATCATCCTCCACACCGAGAACGGCATGCTCGGCATGGGCGAGGCCCCCGCCGCCGGCGAGGTCGACCCCGACCTCATCAACGCCGGGAAGCAGCCGGTCACGGCCCAGCCGGGCGCCGCATTCTTCCACCACGCCGACTCCTTCGGCATGATGCGCGGCGGCCACCTCGACGTCTGCGTCCTCGGCGCCTTCGAGGTCTCGCAGCACGGCGACCTCGCGAACTGGTCGACGGGGGAGCCCGGCGCGATCCCCGCGATCGGCGGCGCCATGGACCTCGCGATCGGTGCGAAGGACGTCTACGTCATGACCGACCTCCTCACGAAGGACGGCCGCTCGAAGCTCGTCGCCGAATGCGCGTACCCGCTCACCGGTGCCCGTTGCGTCAGTCGCGTCTACACCGACCACGCGGTCTTCGACGTGACGCCCGACGGCTTCGCCGTCGTCGAGCGCTTCGGCGACACGACCCACGCCGAGCTCGAGGCGCTCACGGGCCTCGCGCTCATCGACGCGACAGGAGCCGCAGCATGACCGCCGCATTCGTCTACGACGCCGTCCGCACGCCCTTCGGCCGGGCCGGCGGCGCACTGTCGGGGGTCCGCCCCGACGACCTCGCCGCCGTCGCGATGCGCGCCCAGGTCGACCGGCTCGGCCTCGACCCAGCGCGCCTCGGCGACGTCATCTGGGGCGACGCCAACCAGGCGGGCGAGGACAACCGCAACGTCGGCCGCTTCGGCGCGCTCCTCGCGGGCTTCCCGAGCGAGGTGACCGGCGTCACGGTGAACCGGCTCTGCGGCTCGAGCCTCGAGGCGGTCATCCAGGGCTCGCGCGCCGTCGAGGCGGGCGACATGGACCTCGTCCTCACGGGCGGCGTCGAGTCGATGTCCCGCGCGCCCTTCGTCGTCGAGAAGTCGCCGAAGGGCTGGCCCTCGGTCGGCAACCAGACGCTGTGGAACACCTCGATCGGCTGGCGCATGGTCAACCGGGCGCTCCGCAAGGACTGGACGATCTCGAACGGCGAGGCGGCCGAGCTCATCGCCCGCGAGTTCGGCATCACGCGCGACGAGCAGGACGAATTCGCGGCGCGCTCCCACCGGCTCGCCGCGGCCGCGTGGGCGGCTGGCATCTACGACGGCGAGATCGTGCAGGTGCCGGGCGCCGAGCTCGCCCGCGACGAGGGCATCCGCGACGACAGCACGGTCGAGAAGCTCGCGGGGCTCAAGCCGCTCTTCGCGAAGGACGGCGACGGCACCGTCACCGCCGGCAACTCCTCGCCGATCAACGACGGCGCGGGCGCCGTCCTCATCGGCGCCGAGGGCGCCCTCGACGCCGAGCCGCTCGCCCGGATCGCCGGCCGCGGGTGGTTCGGCAACGACCCCGACCGCTTCCCGATCGCCCCCGTCGAGGCCGCCAACCGCGCGCTCGCCCGGGCCGGCAAGACGTGGGCCGACGTCGACCTCGTCGAGCTCAACGAGGCCTTCGCCTCGCAGTCCATCGCTTGTCTCCGGGGCTGGCCGGACCTCGACCCCGAGCGGGTGAACATCCACGGCGGCGCGCTCGCGATCGGCCACCCGCTCGGCGCCTCCGGCGCCCGCGTCGTCGGCCACGCGGCGCACGAGCTGGGGCGTCGGGGCGGCGGCGTCGCGGTCGCGGCCCTCTGCATCGGCGTCGGCCAGGGCCTCGCCGTCGTCCTCGAGCGCTGAGGCGTGAGCGAGGAGCGCGAGTGGGTCGAGTCCTTCGCGAGGGGGCTCGCCGTCATCCGGGCCTTCGACGCCGACCACCGCGCCCTCAGCCTGACGGAGGTCGCCGCGCGCGCTGAGATCAGCCGCGCGGCGGCCCGCCGCCTCCTGCAGACCCTCGAGACGCTCGGCTATGTGCGGGCGGAGGGTCGCGCATTCGTCCTCACGCCGCGCGTCCTCGAGCTCGGCTACGCGTACCTGTCCGCCTCGAGCCTCGCCGAGGTCGTCCAGCCGCACCTCGAGCGCCTGAGCCGCGAGCTCGACGAGTCCGTCTCCGCCGCCGTCCTCGACGGCGACGACATCGTCTACATCGCGCGCGTCGCGACGCGCCGGATCATGTCGGTCGCGATCACGATCGGCACCCGCTTCCCGGCCGAACGCACCTCGATGGGGCATATCCTCCGCGGCGACGAGGACGAGTGGGCGCTCGCCGACCAGGAGCTCGAGCCGGGGCTCCGGGCCATCGCGGCGCCGGTCCACAACCGCGACGGCGAGGTCATCGCCGCGATCAATGTCTCGACCTCGACGAGCCGCGTCGACATGACCGAGCTCACGACCCGCCACCTGCCGGCACTCCTCGCCGCCGCCGAGGCGATCGACGCCGACCTCGCCGCCGCCCGCTGAGACGGGGAGCCGCGGTGCGCGCGGGGAGGAATGCGCGGCGCCCGCGAGCGCGTAGGCTTGGGGCGGATTTTCCCAACGGAACGAGGAGGCGCGCGATGTGTCGGGCGACGACGTGCGAGGTGTGCGGCAAGACGACGTGGATGGGCTGCGGGGAGCACATCGACGAGGTCAAGGCGACCGTGCCGACGGACGAGTGGTGCGACGGCGCGATCGCGCACGGGGTCGCTGAGCCCGCGTGACCGGCGCGCCGCGCCCTGAGGTCGGCGCGGGACGCCGGGCGCTCTTCATCGTCGACGTCCAGAACGACTTCACCGAGGGCGGCGCACTCGGCGTGACCGGCGGCGCACGCCTCGCCGGCCGCATCACCGAGTACATCCGGACGCACCGCGGCGACTACGACGTCGTCTTCGCCTCCCGCGACTGGCACACCGCCGACAGCGACAACGGCGGGCACATCGTGCTCCCGCCCGGCGATCCCGACTTCGTCGACACCTGGCCACCGCACTGCATCGCCGGCACGTGGGGCGCCGACTACCACCCCGGCCTCGATGTCGAGTGGCTCGATGTCCACATCGTCAAGGGCATGGGGGAGCCCGCCTACTCGATCTTCGAGGGGCGCACGCATGATGGCCGGGACTTCCCCGAGGTGCTCGGGTCCCACGGCGTCTCGACGATCGACATCGTCGGGATCGCGACCGACTATTGCGTGCGGACTTCCGCGCTCGACGCGCTCGCGAGCGGCCGTGCCGTCCGCGTCCTCACCGACCTCGTCGCCGGCATCACCCCCGAGTCGTCGGCCGCGGCCCTCGCGGAGATCGAGGCCGCGGGCGGGGTGCTTGCGGTCGCCGACTGAGCCTCCGCCGTGCCTGCGTCGCCTCCGCCGCGCCGGCACTCGGGGCATGCGCATTCGTCGAACGGCGGGTGATCCGCCGAGCGGCGGGGATTCGCGCCACCTCTGCCCGCCACACGGCGCATCACCCGCCACTCGGGACGCGTGCGGCCCGGGCCCCAGGCGAGAAGGCCTCAGGCGAGGAGCTGGTGCCGGGCGAGCTCCCGGTAGAGCGGGGTCGAGGCGACGAGCTGCTCGTGCGTGCCGATGCCGATGACCTCGCCGTGGTCGAGGACGACGATCTGGTCGGCGTCGACGACGGTCGACAGCCGGTGCGCGATGACGAGCATCGTGCGCTCGGCGGCGACCGCGTCGATCGCCTCCCGGAGGAGCTGCTCGTTGCCGCCGTCGAGGGAGGCGGTCGCCTCGTCGAGCAGGAGCACGGGCGGCGCGGCGAGCAGCGCGCGTGCGATCGCGAGCCGCTGGCGCTCGCCGCCGGAGAGCATGATGCCCGACTCGCCGACCTCGGCGCTCAGGCCCGCGGGGTCGCGGTCGAGGACCTCGCCGAGGTTGACGGTCCGGAGCACGGCCGCGCATTCCTCATCGCTCGCCCCGGGACGGCCGAGGAGCAGGTTGTCGCGGATCGTGCCGGCGAGGACGGGCGCGTCCTGCTCGACGTAGCCGATCCGGGCGCGGAGGTCGCGGCGGTCGATGTCGCGAATGTCGACGCCGTCGAATCGTACGGCGCCCGCGCTCGGGTCGTAGAAGCGCTCGATGAGGGCGAGGATCGTCGACTTGCCCGCGCCGGAGGGCCCGACGAGGGCGGTGCGCTTGCCGCGTGGGACGCCGAAGCTCACGCCGCGGAGCACCGGCTCGGCCGAGGCCGCGTAGGCGAAGTGGACGTCGTCGAAGGCGATCGTCGACATCGACGCGATCGAGCCAGTGATGACGGGGACCTCGCCCGTGCGGTGCTCCCGGACGACCACGACGTCGCTCTCGGCCGGCAAGTCGATGATCTCCTGGATGCGGCCGAGCGCGCCGAGCGCCTGGTTGACCGCCGCGATCGCGCCGATGACCTGCGTGACCGGCATGAGGAGCATGAAGAGGAAGAGCAGGAATGCGGCGAGGGCCGCGACGTCGATCGCACCCGCGGCGACGCGCAGACCCCCGACGCCGAGGGTTGCGAGCAGCGCGAGCTGGAGGGCGATGCCGGCGATCGGGACGACGGCCGCCGAAGCGCGGGCGACCCCCAGCCCCGCCTGGAATGCGCCGACCGACTCCCGGTCGATGATCGCCTCCTCACGCTCGGTCGCGTTCGCGGCGCGGAGGGTGCGGATGCCGGTGATCGCCCGCTCGACGGCGGCCGTGAGCGAGCCGACGCGGCGCTGCGCCTCGGCGCTCGCGCGACGGATGAGGCGGGAGAAGGCCCCGACCGCGCCGAAGGCGACGACGAGGACGGCGAGGAGGATGAGGAGCAGCGTCCAGTCGATGATCGCCATCGCGACGACCGCGCCGACGAAGGTGAGCGCTCCGCCGATCGCCTCGACGAGCCCCTGCGTGAGGACGGCGCGGAGGAGCGTCGCGTCGGCGCCGACACGCGAGACGAGGTCGCCTGTGCGCCGGAGGTCGAACTCGCTGATCGGCAGTCGCAGGAGCTTCGCGACGAGCTGGCGGCGGGTCGACAGCACGACGCCCTCGCCCATGCGCTGGAGGAGGTAGTGCTGGAGCGTGCCGAGCAGGGCGCTGAGGACGACGAGGGCGACGAGCACGCCGACGAGCCCCCAGTCGAGCGGGGCGGCGGCCTGGACGCCCGCGACGATGAGGCCGACGATGATCGGCTGGGCGAGCGAGGCGATCGACTCGAGGATCGAGAGCGTGATCGCGAGCGTCATCGGGCCGCGCTGCGTCGTCAGGTGGGGCAGCAGCTGCCGGAAGCTCGCCCGCGGTCCCGTCTCAGTTCCGCGCTGCCTGGCCACCCGACCATTCTCCCCCGGAACGGCTGAGCGCCCGGCCACCGCCTCAGTGGAAGGCGGGGACGATGAGCCAGATGCCGAAGAGGACGATCGCGGCGAAGGCGGCGAAGGCGACCCACGCGAAGACGGTCGCGACGATTGGGCGGCCGTTGCGGTTGACGTCGTCATCCTCCTCGTCCGAGTCCTCGCCGACGCGGCCGGGCTGATTCGGGATCGACAGGAGCCGGATCCCGAGGCCGACGACGGCGACGATCGCGAGCGAGGCGACGATGGTGACGCCGAGCACCGTGAGGAATGCGACCCAGTCGATCATCGCGCACCCTTCTGTGACTTGGCGCTCTTCTCGGGCTTGTCAGCCTTCTCGGCCTTGTCAGCCTTCTCGGTGTTGACCGCCTTGTCCGACTTCTCGGCCTTTGCCGCCTTCGCCGCCTTCTTCGCCTTGTCGGCGCCCTTGCCCGCGGGCTTGCCGCCCTGCTTCGACTTCTTCTTCGCGGCCTTCTGCTTCGCCTTCGCCTTGGCCGCCTTCTCGGCGCGCTTCGCCTTCTGCGCGTCGCGCCTGGCCTTCGCCGCGGCCCGCCGGGCCTCCGCCGCGGCGCGCCGCCGCTGCACGGGGAGCGAGACGGCCTCGGCGGCCTCGGCGACATCGCTCATGACGTTGTCGGCGCTGATGCGGTTGCGCATCGCGACGAGGAACATGGTGCCGAGCGAGAGCGCCCCGATGATCGTCGCGATGATGACGCCGAGCTCGCCGAGGAGCACGAGCGCGGCGAACGCCGCGCCGACCGCCGCCGACGCCGGGAGCGTGAGGAGCCAACCGACGCCGATCCGGCCGGCCGTGCCCCACTTGACTTTCGAGCCGCGCCGGCCGAGGCCCGAGCCGATGACGGAGCCGCTCGCAACCTGCGTCGTCGAGAGGGCGAAGCCGAGGTGCGAGGAGGCGAGGATCGTCACGGCGGTCGACGTCTCCGCCGCGAAGCCCTGCGCCGGCTTCACGTCGGTGATGCCGCTGCCGAGCGTCTTGATGATCCGCCAGCCGCCCGAGTAGGTTCCGATCGCGATCGCGAGCGCGCAGGAGACGACGACCCAGAAGGGCACGCCCGCGTCGCGGTCGATCGCGCCGGCGGAGATGAGGACGAGGGTGATGATCCCCATCGTCTTCTGCGCGTCGTTCGTGCCGTGGGAGAGGGCGACGAGCGAGGAGGAGAAGATCTGGGCGATCTTGAATCGTCCCCGGCCGTTCGGGTTCCCGTCGTGGCGGCGCGTGACCCAGTAGACGAGCCTGGTCGCGAGGTAGGCGGTGAGCCCGGCGACGACGGGTGCGATGATCGCCGGGAGCAGGACCTTGTCGAGGAGCGTCTCCCAGCTGATCGCCCCGAAGCCGGCGCCGACGAGGGCGGAGCCGATGAGCCCGCCGAAGAGCGCGTGCGAGGAGGAGGACGGCAGCCCGAAGAGCCAGGTGACGACGTTCCAGATGATCGCGGCGAGGACGGCGGCGAAGACGAACTCGGGCGTGATTGCGACCCCGCCGCCGGAGGGGTCCTCGTTGATGAGCCCCTTCGAGATCGTGAGGGCGACGTGCGTCGACAGGAATGCGCCGACGAGGTTGAGCACCGCGGCGAGCGCGACCGCGGTGCGCGGCTTGAGCGCTCGCGTCGCGATGGGCGTCGCCATCGCGTTCGCCGTGTCGTGGAAGCCGTTCGTGAAGTCGAAGATGAGCGCCAGGACGATCACGAGGATCACGACCCACTCCACCGGACCAGGTTAGTCCTACGTTCGTCTTCCGTTCATCTCACTCGATGGTGGACAGCCGGTGCTCGATGCACGGCCGTAGGGCGCGCGAGAGCCGACCCCGCCTCAGCGCGCGTCACGGCGCACCCGCGCAGCGGCGAGGGCGAGGCCGCCAAGGCCGAGCAGCGCGAGCGCGGCGAGCGCCGGACCGCTCGGGTCGACGCCGGTCACGGGCAGCGGGCGGGCGGCGAGCACCTCGGTCGCGAGGAATGCGCCGGTCGCGCAGCTTGCCGGTGTCACGGTGCCGACCGTCCCTCGTCCTGCGGTGACCGTCACGCCAAGCCGGTGGCCGAGGTCCGCGGCCACCGGGGAGTAGCTCGCGCCGGTCGCCCCGGCGATCGGCGTCCCGTCGCGAGTCCACTGGTAGCCCTGGATCGTGATCGGGGCTGGCTCGCCGGCGACCGCGGCCCAGCTCGCGGCGACGCTCAGCGTGCCGCCGACCGTCGGATTGCCGGTGATCGTCGGCCCGCTGTCCGGCGCCTCCAGGCCGGCGGTGCCGGTGTCGAGGCCAAGCAGCGGGATGACGAGGCCGACTACTGCGCCGCCGGCGACGGTGACCTCGATGTCGGCGATCTCGCCGGTGAAGCCGCCGAGCTCGCCGCGGACGCGGTAGAAGCCGGTCGTCGTGTTCCAGGCGAACTGGCCGTCTGCGTCGGTGGTCTGCGGCGCGATCGGGGTCAGCGGATCAAGGTTCGCATCGCCGGTGAGCAGTTCGGTCCAGGGACCGCCTGCGGTCGGCGAGCGGTCGATCCGCGCCGTCGCACCCGACACCGGGGTGCAGTAGTCGTCGACGATCGCGCCGGCCGGGTCGATGAAGATGAGCGCCTCGATCGCGTCGCTGGTGCATGACAGCGAGACGTGGATCACGAAGGTGCCTGCGAGCCCGAGGCCGTCGATGCTCGCGAGATACGCACCGGGGGTGATCTCCTCCAGCATGCCGGAAGTGAGCACGGTGGCGGCTCCGGGGCGGGTCACCGTGAAGGTCGCGGGCTCGCCCCCGGCGCAGGATTCGACGGTGAAGCCGACCGGCTCGAAGGGGCTGAAGCTGGGGATGCCGCTGTCGCGCTCCTCCGGGTCCCCGTCGAAGGTCAGAGTCGTTGGGATGGTCGACGTCGGCGGCCGGTAAGCGTCGAGCTCGATGGTCTCCTCGGCATCGTCGTCGCGCACGGCGGTCACCGAGCCGTTCCCGGGGATCAGGTAGCCGTCCGGCGGCGAGGTGATCACGTCGTACTGGCCGACCGGCACCGCATTCCAGACCAAGGTGCCGTCGGCCGGGGTGATCTTCGACAGGCTGTGATCCACAGGGTCGGTCCTCGGCACCAGGGTCACGACGGCGCCGGGCACCGGCGCACCGCCATCGAGCTCGACCACCTGGATCGTCACCGTGCCGCGCGGACCGGGGTGGATCGGCAGATCGACCTCGTTCGAGTCGACAGGGCCGAAGGGCTTCGTCGTCCCGGCGACCGTGCCGCTGACGCTCGCCTGGTTGACGAGCTTCCCGGCGCTCACATCGCCAGGGGTCACCAGGTGCGTCGCGGCGAAGTGGGCGGTGCCGCCCGGCGCGATCGTCACGACGCCGTCGGCGTAGGTCACCCCGGTGTTGCCTGGATGACTCGCGTCATAGACGGGCGCCGTCGTCTTCGGGTCGGCGACGACGACATCCGAGACGGCGACGGGGGAGGTCGCACTGTTCGTCACCGCGAAGTCGTATTCGATCGTCTCGTCGAGCAGGCCGCTCAGCGCGGTGGTCGACTTCACGATCGTCACGGCCGGGACGGGCGTCTGGATGGTCACGAGGACCTCGGCGGATTCCTTCGTCACGGGCGAGCCGTCGACGGCACTAGCACCCTCGGCGGTTGCGATGTTGCGCACCTCGCCGTCCTCGACATCGTCGATCGTCACGACGTGGCTTGCGGTGAAGACCGCGGTCGCGCCGGGTGCGATCGCCAGCAGCTCGCCGTCCTCGCCGATGGTCAGCCCCTCCACCGAGTTGCCGTCGTGCTCCAGGTCGACGACGGGACTCGTCGTCTTCGGGTCGAGCACGACGACGTCCTCGATCATGACACCGGGCGCGGAGTTGTTCGTCACCGCGAAGGTGTAAACGATGGTGTCGCCGAGCGCGGCGGTCGTCCGGTCCGCAGTCTTCACGATGTTGAGCACGGCCGTGTGGTCCACCGGGACCTCGACCTCGTCGGAGCTCACCGGACCGACCGAGATGGTCGAGCCGTTCAGGAGACCGCTCGCGGTCGCGGTGTTCAGTACCTTCGTGGCGACCAGGTCCATCGGGGTGACCTCGTGCGTTGCGCGGAACACCGCCGTCTGTCCTGCTGGGATCGTCGCCTTGCCGTCGACGAGGGTCACGTCGGCTCCGACCGGTGCGGTCGCCTCGGCGTCGAACTCGAGCGCGTCGGCGTTGTCGTCGGCGAGCACCAGTTCGGTCACCGGGAGACCGTTCGACGAGGTGTTCGTCACCTCGATCGTGTACTCGATGACGTCGCCGAGCTCGGCACCGGTCGCCGTCGTCGTCTTCGTCACGGTGAGCGAGCCGCTCGGCGTGGTCACGGGCACCTCGACTTCGTTCGAGGGCGTCTCGGGGTTGCGGTAGTCGTAGCCGACGAGCTCAGCGGAGGCGGACGCGGTGTTGAGCACCCTCCCAGCCTGCGCTTCTTCGAAGGTGACGGTGTGGCTGGCTGTGAACACCGCGGTGCCGCCCGCCTCGATCGAGACGAGCTCGCCCGCCACGACGACGACTCCGTCGTTGTCCTCGTGTGCCGGATCGAACACCGGTGCCTGGTCGGTGTTCGGGTCGCTGAGCTGGAGCGCGTCGATCGCGGTCTCGGAGCGGTTCGTGACGGCGATCTCGTAGTCGATGACCTCGTCGTACGCACTCGTGGCCTGCAGTGCGCGCTTGTCGAGCTCGAGGGTGGGGACGCAGGTGGTCGCGCGGGACTGGGCCCAATCGCCGGCGACCTTCGCCACCGGCAGGTAGGTCCAGTCGTCGATCCAGCGGCTGTCGCCCCAGCCGCCGGTGGCCCAGTCCTTACCGGCGCCCCAGCCGTGTACGCCGCCGGTGCTGTCGACCCCGGCGGTGCCGTCGAGTACCGGGGTGATGTTCGACTTGTCCTGGGGCAGGAGTGTGTCATCCCAGAAGATCGTGCCGTCGGCGGTCGCGGAGCCGTCGGGGTCGTTCAGCCGAATGAGCTCGATGGAGCCGCGCTTCTCCACATCGGCCTGGACGACGTGGATCTCGCCGACCTTGTCGAAGTAGACCTGGGCGCCGATCGGCGTGCAGCGGTCGACGGCCTCGCCCTCTCCGTCGAGCCCGTCGAACTCGTAGCGCACCGGGTTCACCCCGTCGGCGAGCAGGGCGACCGATCGATCCTTCGGTCCGTCGAATTCGCCGTCGCCGTCCAGGTCGAGGCGCAGTTGGTGCAGGCCGAAGGCGCTGCCTAGGTCGTAGCTGAAGATCCCCTCGGTGCCGGTGGCGTCATCGGGGGCAAAGGCCCAGTCGCGCACCGCGGCGGTCTCCGGGTCGAAGGGCGCCGGCCGGATCGGCTGCGAGCGCTGCCCGCCTGCGCCGTCGTTGAGTGCCGGATCCCAGATCGGTGCTGCCGCGGGCAGGTCGGCGCCCGGCGGCTCGAAGAAGATCCGGAACGGGTCGGCGCACGGTGCCTCGGGCGGGTCGATCTGCTGCGCCGGCTGCAGCCATGATCGGTAGGAGGGTGTGCAGCTGGCCGAGCCGGGGCCACCCTCCGGTACGCCGATCGAGGTGGCGATGATGGAGGAATTCAGACCGTTGAACTCACCGAGCGTGAGTTGGTAGAGGTAGCCGGCATCGTTGATCAGGTAGAAGCGCAGGTCGTTCCAGTAGGAGCCGGAGTCGTGCCGGATCATGTAGTTCTCGCTCCACACCCGACCTGGGCGTCGGGTGGCGGGCTGCTCGGGGTTCGCGGCGCGCATTGCGTGCCCGTCCACGTGCGGGTCGTAGTCGACCCAGGTCTTGCCTGCTGGGGGCACCGGCTCCTCGGCGTAGACGTTGAGCGCCCAGCGGTCGCTGCGAGCCACGGCGGTGTTCGCGTCGAACTGCACGGTCCACACCCCGGCCTGCTCCGGCGTCGCCTGATAGGCGCGGCGTGCCTCCGTCTGGAGCTTGAGCTCGGTGCTCGTACCGTCCGGGGCCGTCACCAGCAGCGTGGATTCCGTGCTACCGGAGGTATAGTCGCCGAAGACGTGCAGCCAATCACCCGCCTCGACGTAGACGAAGAAGACGTTGTCCGGCGCGCCGGCGGTCGTGCCGTAGGTGCGGTCGAGCCCGGGGCCCTCACTGCTCTGATCCAGCACGTTCGTGGAGGTGTCCTCGGCACTCGCCGCGAGCGGGGCGCTGAGCAGGACCCCCGCGAGACCGATCGCGAATGCGGCGACCGACGCCGTGATCCGACGTGAACGAAAACCGTGCTCCCCGGTCACTCGGCACTACCCCCTCAGCGTGACCCTGACACTGTCGCGCAGCCACATGGACCTATCGTGGTCGCACGTCGCGGCGACCAGCCTATCAAATGGAGTCGCATGAGGCCCAGAACGCGACGTGCCACACGAAGGATGCCCGCGAACTGCGGGCACAATTCGAGGTATGGGAAGCCGGTCGTCGATCGTTGCGAGCGCGGAGATCACGGCGAAGTACGCGAGAGCAAATGCGAAGTCGTCGAAGGAGGAGCCGGGCCGACTGCCAGACGAGGTCGAGGACACCCCCGGGGTTCTTCGAGGGTGGCATCGTCGCGCCCTGCGGGCTGACCTTGAAGGGCGAGTTCTGGCGGAGGGTGAACCTTACGGACATGCGCATCGGATGGGTGCAGACCAGGCCACGATCGAGTCGAAGAACAACCACCTCGTCCGGCGAACGACCGTCTGAACCACTTCACCCCGACGAAGAAACCATCCGGCTACACCACTGACGCGACCGGTCGCCGCAAGCGGCTCCACGACAAGCCCGCAACCCCGCCGAGCACGCCCGTCGCATCCAGTCCCTCTGGGACCGACTCACGGGTCTCGCCCGCAACCCCACCCTCGACCTCCAAGCCGCCATCGTCGCACCCTCGCCCGGCACAAGCCGAGGCAACAAACTCCGGCCAGCAAGATGACACGCCCGGACATCATCAAATGAGGCACCGGGATCACTTCGCGGGCATTCCTATTCGAGGCACCTCGGAACGCGCCCCCAGATCAGGGGCGCCGTCGGACCGGGCCGGTCCCCGCTCGGCTCAGCGGCGGGCGCGCAGCAGGACCGCCGTCTCGAGCGCCGCGTTCGCGGCCTCGGCGCCCTTGTCCTCCTTCGAGCCGGGGAGGCCCGCGCGGTCGAGGCCCTGCTGCTCGTTGTCGAGGGTGAGCACGCCGAAGCCGACGGGCTTGCCCGTGTCGAGCGCGACGCGCGTGAGCCCGTCGGTCGCGGCGTTCGAGACGAAAGCGAAGTGCGGGGTGCCGCCGCGCACGATGACGCCGAGCGCGACGACGGCGTCGGCGCCGCCCCGCAGGACGGCGTCAGCGACGACGGGCAGCTCGAATGCGCCGGGCACGCGGACGAGTTCGACCTCCGCGCCGCTCGCCTCGAGGACGCGCATCGCCCCCGCGACGAGCCCTTCGGTGATCGCTTGATGCCAGCGTCCCGCGACGACGACGATGCGGAGTCCCGTCCCGTCGATCGCGACCTCGTCGGCCCGACCAGCTCCGCTCATTCCTCCGCTCCTTCCAGCAGCGCGTCCACCGGCAGCAGGTGACCGAGGCGGTCCCGCTTCGTGCCGAGGTAGCCGAGGTTCTCGTTGCGGACCCCGACGAGTTGTGGGACCTGCTCGGCGACCTCGATGCCGTGCGCCTCGAGCTGGCGGACCTTGTCCGGGTTGTTCGTGATGAGGCGGACGCGGTGCGCTCCGAGGTCGTCGAGGATGCGCGCGGCACCCTCGTACGAGCGGCGGTCGACCGGCAGGCCGAGCGCGGTGTTCGCGTCGACGGTGTCGAGGCCGTCCTCCTGGAGGCGGTAGGCGCGGAGCTTGTCGACGAGCCCGATGCCGCGCCCCTCGTGGCCGCGGAGGTAGACGACGATGCCGCCCTCGGCCGAGATCGTGTCGAGCGCCTGGTCGAGCTGGGGCCCGCACTCGCACTTGAGCGAACCGAATGCCTCGCCGGTCAGGCACTCGGAGTGGAGCCGGACGAGCGGCGTCGGTCCGAGCGGGTCGCGGATGAGCGCGAGGTGGTCGTAGCCGGTGCTCGCGTCGCGGTAGGCACGAATGCGCAGGGGTCCGTGCGTCGTCGGCACCGTCGTCTCGGCGCGGAGCGAGACGGGTGGTTGCTTGCGGACGACCTGGTCGGCCGGGGTGCCGTCGAGGTGGGCGATGAGGTCGGCGATCGTGACGACGGGGTGGCCGGTCGCCTCGCCGAGCTCGAGGATCTCGGGCAGCCGCATCATGGTGCCGTCGTCGTTGACGAGCTCGCCGATCGCGCCGACGGGAGGCAGGCCGGCGAGCTGCATGAGCTCGACCGCCGCCTCGGTGTGGCCGGCGCGCTCGCGGACCCCGCCGGCGACGGCGCGGAGCGGCAGGATGTGGCCGGGCCGGATGAGGTCGGCGGGCTCCGAGGCCGGGTCGGCGAGGACGTTGAGCGTCCGGGCGCGGTCGGCGGCCGAGATGCCCGTCGTGACGCCGCTCGCCGCGTCGACGCTCACGGTGTACGAGGTCGCCCGAGGGTCCTGGTTGACCGCGACCATGGGCGGCAGCTCGAGTCGGTCGGCGAGGGACGCGGGCATCGGGGCGCAGAGGTACCCCGAGGTGACTCGGACCATCCACGCGAGCGTCTCGGGGCTCGCGAGGGCGGCGGAGATGATGACGTCGCCCTCGTTCTCCCGGTCGGCGTCGTCGACGACGAGCACCGGGCGACCCTCCGCGAGGGCGTCGAGGGCGGCGGGGATCTCGGACAGCGGCATTCAGGCCTCCGTTCGGGGCGTCGCGCGGGGTCCCGCGGACGGCGAGGTGGTGCCGGTATCCGGCGGGAGCGTTGCGCCGCCGACGGCGATGCCGAACTCGGCGAGGCGGGCGATGTGCCGGGCGAGCAGGTCGGTCTCGAGGTTGACGTGGTCACCGGGGGCGAGCTCCCCGAGCGTCGTCGCGACGAGGGTCTCCGGGATGAGGCTCACCTCGAACCAGTCACGGCCGGCGTCGCTCACGGTGAGGCTCACGCCGTCGACCGTGATCGAGCCCTTCGCGACGACGAGGGGCGCCAGGTCGGGCCCGAGGGAGAAGCGGATGACGCGCCACTCCTCGCCGGGTCGCACCTCGAGGACCTCGCCGGTGCCGTCGACGTGGCCCTGGACGATATGGCCGCCGAGTCGGCCGTGCGCCGGCATCGCGCGCTCGATGTTGACCCGGGTGCCGGGCCCGCGTCGGCCGATCGCCGTGACGTCGAGCGTCTGGCGCATGACGTCGGCGGTGAACCGTTCCTCGTCCGCGTCGATGACGGTGAGGCAGACGCCGCCGACCGCGATCGAGGCGCCGTGGCTCGCGTCGCTCACGGCTTTCGGCGCCCGGATCGTGTAGCGCGCGCCGTCGCCCGACGCCTCGACGGCGACGATCTCGCCGATCTCCTCGATGAGTCCCGTGAACATCTCAGGCACTTCCCCTTTTCAGATCAGTCGGGCGGTTTTCAGGTGCTGGGCCGAGTTCGGCGGCCGGTTCGGCGGGTGCTGGCCCGCCCGGCCTGAGAACGGGCCGGAGGTCGAGGGCGAGATCGTCGCCCAGCCGTCGGACGGTGGTGAGGCTGAGGCGCATCGCCTCGCCGATCGTGCCGAGGCCGAGCTCGCCGACCGCGAGGCCCGGTCCGCCGAGGAGCGCGGGCGCGAGGTAGACGTGGAGCTCGTCGGCGAGACCCTCACGGAGCACGGAGCTCGTCAGCCGCGGGCCGGCCTCGACGAGGACGCGGAGCTGCCCGCGCTCGTAGCTGTCGCGGAGCACGGCGTCGAGCGGCCGGTCGCCGGCCTCGACGAGCCCGGCCGGGTGCTCGCGGAGCCGGGCGTCGGCCGGTACGGCGCGCGAGCCGATGACGATCGGCACGGGTTGCTGGGGGAGGAGCGCGCCCTCGGCGTCCCGGGCGGTGAGGGCCGGGTCGTCGGCGAGCACGGTGCCGGTGCCGGTGAGGATCGCGTCCGCGTTGGCGCGCAGCCGGTGGCCGTCCGCGCGCGCCTCGGGGCCCGTGATCCACTGGCTCGATCCGTCCGCGGCGGCGGCGCGGCCGTCGAGCGTGCTCGCCCACTTCACGGTGACCCATGACCGGCCGCGCTGCTGGGCGACGAGCCACCACTCGAGGAAGCGTCGCACCTCGGCCTCGTGCACGCCCTCGACGACCTCGACCCCGGCGGCGCGGAGCCGCTCCGCGCCACCGCCCGAGGTCGCGCCCGGGTCGTCGACCGCGTAGACGACCCGGCGGATTCCTGCCTCGATGAGGGCCAGGGCGCAGGGCCCGGTCCGTCCCGTGTGGTTGCACGGCTCGAGGGTGACGATCGCGGTGTGGGCCCGACGCCCGCCGAGCTGCCGCAGCGCGTCGACCTCGGCATGCGGCGTGCCGGCGCCGCGGTGCCAGCCTTCGGCGATCGCGTTGCCGGCGTCGTCGAGCAGGATGCAGCCGACCTGGGGGTTGCCTCCCGTGAGGGGACCGTTCGCGGCGAGCGCGAGGGCGTGCGACATGGCGGGCTCGTAGCGCGAGCGCGTCAGCGCGCGCGCTGTCGCCTCCAGCGCCTCGTCGCCCATCTTCCGCCTCCCATGCGCCTTCCATCCGGACTCGGCGGCCGTCGCCGGTCTCTCGACCGCGACCTGCCGCCATCACCGTCGGTACCGGGATTCCACCGGTTCAGGCCTGCGCAGTGCAGGCGTCGCGGACTTTGACCGCCGGTTCGGATTCTCACCGACCCTGGAGCATGTGCCCGTCGAGTCTATCGCCCGCGGGCCCCTGCGTATTCCCGACGCCCGCCCGCCGGCCCTCCGCGCGCACCACGACTCCACTCCGGCACCATGTTTGCGCCCCGTGCAGGCATGGTGCCGGAGTGGAGTCATGGTGCTGGGGCGGGGTGGGGCCGCCCCCCTCAGCGGCGCTTGGGCAGGAAGCCGATCCGATCGTAGACCTTCGCGAGCGTCGCCTCGGCGATCTCCGCGGCCCGGTCGGCGTTGCCGGCGAGGATCCGGTCGAGCTCGGCCGGGTCGGCGAGGAGCTCGAGCGCGGTCGCACGTACGGGGCCGAAGGTCTCGGCGACGACCTCGGCGAGGCCGGCCTTGAAGTCGCCGTAGCCGCGCCCCGCGTATTCCTCCTCGATCGAAGCGATGGGCCGCTCGGCGAGGGCGGAGTAGATCGTGAGGAGGTTCGAGACGCCGGGCTTCGCGGCCGGGTCGTAGCGGACGGAGCCCTCGGAGTCGGTCGTCGCCGACTTGATCTTCTTCGCGCTGACGGCCGGGTCGTCGAGGAGCCACACGACGCCCTTCTCGCTCGAGGCCGACTTCGACATCTTCGAGGTCGGCTCCTGGAGGTCGTAGATGCGCGCGGCGTCGCTCGGGATCATCGGCTTCGGGATGACGAAGGTCTCGCCGAAGCGCGAGTTGAAGCGCATGCCGAGGTCGCGGGTGAGCTCGACGTGCTGCTTCTGGTCGTCGCCGACGGGCACGACCTCGGCGTCGTAGAGGAGGATGTCGGCCGCCATGAGCACGGGGTAGGTGAAGAGCCCGACGCTCGTCTTGTCGGCGCCCTGCTTCGCCGACTTGTCCTTGAACTGCGTCATCCGGCTCGCCTCGCCGAACCCCGTGATGGTGTTGAGCACCCAGGCGAGCTCGGCGTGCGCGGCGACCTGCGACTGGACGAAGAGGATCGCCTTCGCCGGGTCGATGCCCGCCGCGATGTACTGGGCGGCGGTGCGCCGGGTCGCCTCCCGGAGCTGGGCCGGGTCCTGCTCGACCGTGATCGCGTGGAGGTCGACGACGCAGAAGACGGCGTCGTAGGTCTCCTGGAGCTGGCGCCACTGGAGCAGCGCCCCGATGTAGTTGCCGATCTGGAGGGAGTCGGCGGAGGGCTGCATTCCGGAGAACAGGCGCGGCTTCGTCACCCGCCCATTCTCTCAGTCATCTCGCCCTCGTCTCCGCCGGTGGGAGACGGGAGGAATGCGCGCCGCCGCCCCCGCCGCCAGCGCCCGACCCCGCCTCAGATCGCGTAGTCGACGACGACGGGGGCGTGGTCGGACCACCTCGCCTCGTAGGAGGGGTAGCGGTCGACGCGGTAGTCGACGACGGTCTCGGCGAGCGAGGGGGTCGCGAGGTGGTAGTCGATGCGCCAGCCCGTGTCGTTCGTGAAGGCCTGGCCGCGGTTCGACCACCAGGTGTAGGGTCCGTCGACCTCGCCCGCCCAGCGCCGACCGACGTCGACCCAGCCGAGGCCGGGCGCGACCGTGCCGTCGGGCCCCTCGATGGGCTCGCCCGCCGCGCCGGAGAAGCGGTAGAAGTAGGCGCGCTCCTGCGGCAGGAAGCCCGCGTTCTTCTGGTTGCCGCGCCAGTTCTTGATGTCGAGCGGCGTCGTGCCGACGTTGAGGTCGCCGAGGACGAGCGCCTTGCGTCCGTCGGCGCCGAGCTCCCGCATCCGCTCGGTCATCGCGTCGAGGAACTTGTACTTCTCGACCTGCTTGGGGGTGTCGACCTCCCCGGAGTGGACGTAGGTCGAGACGACCGTGATGACGGTGTCGCCGACCTTGTAGTCGGCCTCGAGCCAGCGCCCCGCGCTGTCGAACTCGTCCGGCCCGAGGGTCACGCGGTGGATCTCCGGCTCGCGCGGCCCGTCGTCGTCCCGGCTGACGAGCGCGACGCCGGCGCGGCCCTTCGCGGTCGCCGCGTCGTGGAGGATGTGCCAGCCGTCGCCGATGAGCCGGACGACGTCCGAGGTCTCCGCGCGCACCTCCTGGATCGCGAGGATGTCGATCCCGCGGTCGGCGAGCCAGTCGCCCATCCCCTTCCGGTAGGCGGCGCGGATGCCGTTGACGTTGATGGTCGCGATGCGCAGCGGTCTCGTCACGGTCCCGAGCCTACTTCGCGCCGCCGACACCGGCCGCGTCACATCGCGAGGTCGTCGCGCGGGTGCGCCGTCGTCTCGACGACGCGGCTCGCGCGCAGCGCCGGGCTCTCGGCGAGCCACGCCGCCGTGATGAGGATCGCCTGGCAGATGAGGTTGAACCAGATGAGGAGCCCGATGATGACCGCGAAGGAGGCGAGGAGGGGATTCGAGCTCGCGCCGCCGAGGAGGATCGCGCCGAGCGCCTTGAGCACGCCGAGCGCGAGGGCGCCGAGCGCGCTCGTGCCGAGCAGTGTCCGCCACGGCGCCCGCACGCCGGCGACGTAGCGGAAGAAGACGATGAGGACGAGGAGATCGATGATGAATGCGCAGACGAGGCCCGCCGCGCGGGTCGCCGCGGACGCGAGCCAACTGCGCTCGTCGACGCCGACCCAGTCGAAGACCCAGCCGAGGAGCGCCGTCGAGCCGAGCGAGAGCGCTGCCGACAGGAGCACGGCGAGCCCGAGGCCGAGGGTGATCCCCGCGTCGCGGAGCTTGAGGACGAGGAAGTTCCCGGCGCCGCTCGGCAGCCCGACGATCGCCCGGACCGCCGCGCGCCCCGAGCCGAGCCAGCCGATCGCGGTCCAGGCGAGCCCGACCGCGGCGATCGCGCCCGTCCAGCCGAGCACCCCGATCGACAGGAGCTGATCGAGCCGCACGGCGCCGCCCTCGCCCGTGTCGAGGAGGCCCGGCACGGCCGCCTGGATCGCGTCGAGGAGTGCGGCCCGCAGGGGCGTGTCTTCGCGGAGCCAGAAGCCCGCGACGGCGAAGGCGAGCCACAGACCCGCGAAGGCGGCGAAGACCGCCTGCCAGGACAGCCCCTGCGCGAGCAGGGGTCCCGCGGCTTCGCCGTAGCGGCGGAACGCGCGCGCGGGGCGCGTCGCCATGACGCGCTCGATGATCGCTCGGATGCGCTCGCGCATTCCTCGAGGCTAGGGGATGCGCGGGGCGCGCGGCACCGGCTTGACGCGGCTCAGTCGTGCTCGCGGAGGAATGCGTCGACGCGCGCAAGCACCTCGGCGTTCCACGTCATCCCGGTCGCCCAGGCCTCCCCGAGCTGCTCGGCGATGAAGATGCTGTGGAGGAGCGGGAAGGCGACCTCGGTGCGGTGGGGGAGCACCTCGGGGCCGATCGCCTCCGCGAGGGCGCTCCAGCGGCTGACGAGCCCGTCGTTCGGCCAGAACTCGGGGTCGCCGCCGGGCGCGTCGAGCGCGGTGCCGGCGATGAGCAGCACGGGGATATCATCGAGGACCCCGGCCTGTGCGGCATTCCAGCCGGTGTCACCCATGAGGTAGCCGACGGTGTTCTGCGGCGCGAGCCCGAGCTGCCCCGACATGCTCGCCCGCATCCCCTCGACGATCGCGAGGCAGCTCGCCTGCTCGCGGCACTCGGCGAGCGGCACCTCGCCGGCGAGGATCCGCAGCGGGTTCGCCCCGGACCAGGGCGTCCCGAGTGTCGTCAGGGTGCGGACCCGGAGGGCACTCCCGGTCTCGCGGAGGATGCGGATCGCGGCCCGGGCGAAGAGCCCGCCGTTCGAGTGCCCGACGAGGTCGAGCTCCGCGACGCCGTACTCCGCGCCGAGGTGCTCGAGGAAGCGGGCGAGATGCTCGCCGGCGTTGTCGATGTCCCCGGTCGACACGATCGTCATGTGGGCGGGGAGCACGACGGGGCTTCCGCGGAAGGCGCCGAAGGAGTCCGGGTCGGGCTCGACGACGGGACCCCGCGCATTCATCGCGGGCGCCGTGTAGACCTCGTGCCCGGCGGCCAGGAGCGCCTCGCGGAGCGCCGTGTCGGTGTTGCCGGCCGCGAGGCCGGTCGAGCAGGCGAGGGTCGGGGTCGTGAACGGGCTCACGGCGTCGCCGCCCGAGACAAGCACGACGGCGCGCGAGCCGGCCATCATCGACCCCCGGTGCGGCTCGCTACGGCCGACCGCGCATGATCGCCTGCTTGACCTCGGTGATCGCCTTCGTCACCTGGATGCCGCGCGGGCACGCGTCGGTGCAGTTGAAGGTCGTCCGGCAGCGCCAGACGCCCTCCTTGTCGTTGAGGATGTCGAGGCGGACCTGGGCCTCCTCGTCGCGGTCGTCGAAGATGAAGCGGTGGGCGTTGACGATCGCCGCCGGCCCGAAGTACTGGCCGTCCGTCCAGAAGACGGGGCAGGAGGAGGTGCACGCCGCGCAGAGGATGCACTTCGTCGTGTCGTCGAAGACTTCGCGGGCGGCGATCGACTGGAGCCGCTCCTTGCCGTCCTTCGGCGTCGAGTTCGCGACGAGGAACGGGTTGACCTCGCGGTAGGCCGCGAAGAAGGGCTCCATGTCGACGACGAGGTCCTTCTCGAGCGGGAGGCCCTTGATCGCCTCGACGTAGACCGGCTTCGTCAGGTCGAGGTCCTTCATGAGCGTCTTGCACGCGAGCCGGTTGCGGCCGTTGATGCGCATCGCGTCGGAGCCGCAGATGCCGTGCGCGCAGGAGCGGCGGAAGGTGAGCGAGCCGTCGATCTCCCACTTGATCTTGTGGAGGGCGTCGAGGACGCGGTCCGTCGAGTAGACCTGGACGTCGTAGTCGACCCAGCGCGGCTCCTCGTCGACCTCGGGGTCGAAGCGCCGGATGATGATGGTCGCCGTGTACTGCTGGACCGCGCCGAACTCCGCCGCCTGGATGTCGTGGCCGCCCACGTCCTCGCGGGCCTCGGTCGATGCGAGCGCGGTCGCCATCAGTACTTCCTCTCCATCGGCTGGTAGTTCGTGATGACCACGGGCTTCCAGTCGAGCTTGATGTGGTCCTCCGGGTCGGCGGACTTCGGGTCCCCGACGAGGTACGCCATGGTGTGCTTCATGTACTCGGCGTCGTCGCGGTCCGGGTAGTCGTCGCGCATGTGGCCGCCGCGGGACTCCTTGCGGTTGAGCGCGCTGTAGACGACGACCTCGGCGAGGTCGAGGAGGAAGCCGAGCTCGATCGCCTCGAGCAGGTCGGTGTTGAAGCGCCGCCCGCGGTCGTGGATGCCGATGTCGCGGTAGCGCTCGCGGAGCGAGTGGATGACGCCGAGGACGTGGCGCAGCGACTCGTCGGTCCGGAAGACCTGGGCGCCGCGGTCCATCTCCTCCTGGAGCTCCTTGCGGAGGGCCGCGACCCGCTCGGTGCCCGTCGAGGCGCGCAGCTGCTCGACGAGGTCGCGGACGCTCGCCGCGGGGTCGGCCGGCAGCGGGGCGAAGTCCGCGCTCGAGGCGTACTCGACGGCGTTGTTGCCCGCGCGCTTCCCGAAGACGTTGATGTCGAGGAGCGAGTTCGTGCCGAGGCGGTTCGAGCCGTGCACGGAGACGCAGGCGCACTCGCCGGCCGCGTAGAGGCCCGGCACGACCTCATCGTTGCTCCGGAGGACCTCCGCCTTGACGTTCGTCGGGATGCCGCCCATCGCGTAGTGGGCGGTCGGCATGACCGGGACCGGCTCGACGACGGGGTCGACGCCGAGGTAGGTGCGGGCGAACTCGGTGATGTCCGGGAGCTTCGACTCGAGCACCTCGGCGCCGAGGTGCGTGCAGTCGAGGAGGACATAGTCCTTGTTCGGCCCGGCGCCGCGGCCCTCCGCGACCTCCTGGACCATGCAGCGCGAGACGATGTCGCGCGGCGCGAGGTCCTTGATCGTCGGGGCGTAGCGCTCCATGAAGCGCTCGCCGGAGGCGTTGCGGAGGATCGCGCCCTCGCCGCGGGCGCCCTCGGTCAGGAGGATGCCGAGGCCCGCGAGGCCGGTCGGGTGGAACTGGAAGAACTCCATGTCCTCGAGCGGGAGCCCCTTGCGCCAGACGATGCCGACGCCGTCGCCCGTGAGCGTGTGCGCGTTCGACGTCGTCTTGAACATCTTGCCGAAGCCGCCCGTCGCGAAGACGATCGACTTCGCCTGGAAGACGTGGAGCTCGCCCGTCGCGAGCTCGTAGGCGACGATGCCGCTCGCGCGGCCGTCATCGCTGAGGAGCAGGTCGAGCGCGTAGAACTCGTTGTAGAACTCGATGCCGAGCTTGACGCAGTTCTGGAAGAGCGTCTGGAGGATCATGTGGCCGGTGCGGTCGGCCGCGTAGCAGGCCCGACGGACCGGCGCCTTGCCGTGGTCGCGCGTGTGCCCCCCGAAGCGGCGCTGGTCGATGCGGCCCTCGGGGGTGCGGTTGAAGGGCAGCCCCATGTTCTCGAGGTCGATGACCGCGTCGATCGCCTCCTTGGCGAGGATCTCGGCCGCGTCCTGGTCGACGAGGTAGTCGCCGCCCTTGACGGTGTCGAAGGTGTGCCACTCCCAGTTGTCCTCCTCGACGTTCGCGAGGGCGGCGGCCATGCCGCCCTGCGCGGCGCCCGTGTGGGAGCGCGTCGGGTATAGCTTCGTGATGACCGCGGTGCGGGCCTTCGGGCCCGCCTCGATGGCGGCGCGCATTCCTGCCCCGCCCGCGCCGACGATGACGACGTCGTACTGGTGGTAGTTGATGCCGTCCTTGACGGTCGACGGTGCGGGAGCGGGTGCAGTGGTCACGTCGGTAACTGGTTCCTAGCGTGCGAAGCAGAAGTCCGGGAGCAGCTCGCTGAGCGCGGGGTCGGCGAGCGAGGCGGCCGGGCAGGGGTCGAAGGTGTAGATGACGAGCGTGCCGAGGACGAGGAGGATCGCGACGGCGATCCCGAGACCCGTCAGCAGCGTCCGGCGCAGCGCGGGCCGCGTCGCGTAGTCGTTGATGATCGTGCGCATGCCGTTCGCCCCGTGGATGAGCGCGAGCCAGAGCAGCAGCGTGTCCCAGACGACCCAGAACGGGTCGGCCCACTTGCCGGCGACGAAGGCGAAGTCGATCGCATTGACGCCCTCGCCGGCGACGAGGTTGACGAAGAGGTGGCCGAAGATGAGGACCACGAGCACGACGCCCGAGGCGCGCATCGCGATCCAGCCCCACTTCTCGAGGTTGATGCCACGGTGCCGGCGCCCGTCACCGGCGCCGGGGGCTGCGATCGCGCTCATCAGGCGCCTCCGAAGATGTGCATGAGCTGGCGCGGCAGGAAGCCGAGCATGAGGACGGCCCAGAGGACGATGACGATCCAGAACATCGCGCGCTGGTATTTCGCGCCCTTCGACCAGAAGTCGATGAGGATGATCCGAAGGCCGTTGAGGGCGTGGAAGCCGATCGCGCCGACGAGGGCGATCTCGCCGAGCCCCATGATCGGCGTCTTGTACGCGCCGATCACGGCGTTGTAGGCCTCCGGCGAGACCCGCACGAGCGCGGTGTCCAGGATGTGCACCAGGAGGAAGAAGAAGATCGCGACTCCGGTGATGCGGTGCAGCACCCAGCCCCACATGCCTTCACGGCCGCGGTACAGGGTGCCGCCCATCTTCCGCGGATTCGCGTTGGCGGCAAGGGTCGTGGTACCCACGGCACCCATCCTAGGACCGACGGGACACATGCCCCGAATAAGGGGCGCCTAAGTCCTCGGCCCAGCGAGCGGCCGCCGCCGGGGGTGCGCCCGCGCGTTCCCCTAGAGTTGGCCGCATGACCGACGAGGGGGCGATCCCGGGCTTCATTGCCGTCATCCCGGCCGGAGGCGTCGGATCGCGGCTCTGGCCGCTGTCGAGGGCCGAGGCGCCGAAGTTCCTCCACGACCTCACGGGGAGCGGGCAGAGCCTCCTCGCCGACACCTGGGACCGCGTGCTGCCGCTCGCGGGGCCCGAGCGCGTCGTCGTCGTGACCGGCACGGCGCATGAGGCGGCGGTTCGCGAGGAGCTGCCGGAGCTCGTCGGGGACAACATCCTCCTCGAGTTGAGCCCGCGCGACTCCGCCGCGGCGATCGGGCTCGCCGCCGCGATCGTCGAGCGCCGGAGCCCTGGCGCCATCATCGGCTCCTTCAGCGCCGACCACATCATCCGCGATGACGCCGCCTTCCGCAGCGCGGTCCGCGAAGCGGTCGCGGTCGCCGAGACGGGGCTCATCGCCGCGATCGGCATCGCCCCGAGCACCCCCGCGGTCGGCTACGGCTACATCCAGGCGACCGAGCCGCTCGAGGTGCCCGCCGCGCCGCACGCCGCCGCGGTCCGCTCCTTCACGGAGAAGCCGAACCGGGCGACGGCCCGTCGCTATCTCGACAGCGGCCGCTACCTCTGGAACGCGGGCATGTACGTCGCCCGCGCCGCGCTCATCCTCGAGTGGATCCAGCGCTCGAGGCCCGCGCTCGCCGAGGGCCTCGACGAGATCGCGGCCGCCTGGGACGGTCCGGATCGCGAGTCGGTCGTCGAGCGGGTCTGGCCCGAGCTCGAGAAGGTCGCGATCGACTACGTCGTCGCCGAGCCCGCCGCCGCCGCGGGCGCGATGGCGGTCGTGCGGGGCGAGTTCGACTGGGACGACGTCGGCGACTTCGCCGCGATCTCCCGGCTCCGCGCCCAGGAGGGCACGGGCGAGCTCCACGTCTTCGGCGGGCCGCGGCCGAACGTCGTCGCGGACGGCGCGACCGGCCTCGTCTACGCCCAGACCGGCCGGGTCATCTCGCTCATCGGCATCAAGGACATCGTCGTCGTCGACACCGAGGACGCGCTCCTCGTGACGACGACGGAGCACGCCCAGCAGGTCAAGTCGATCGTCGACGCGCTCCGGCTCAGCGGCCGCGGCGACGTCCTCTGATCGCGCGCCCCGCGCATTCATCACGAATGCGCGGACGGGCGTGTAACCATCTGATTACGCCTCACGATCCGATGCGTCGCGTGTCAGTGGCATTGAGTAGCATCGGCGCTACCACAGCGGTCCGCCGCGCTCTCGCGGTGTGGACCCGTTCTTTCCCAGGAGGAAACCTCGTGAACATCACCCGCAAGGCCGCCCTCGGCGGACTCGCCATCACGGCAGCCGGTGCGCTGCTGCTCGCCGGCTGCGCGCCGGCCCCGGAGACCGGTGCTGAGACGCCCGCCGCGACGGACGCCCCGGAGGCCTCGTCGTTCATGCCGTGCATGGTCTCGGACGCCGGCGGCTTCGACGACAAGTCGTTCAACGAGCTCGCGCACACCGGTCTCGTCAAGGCCGCGGGCGACCTCGGCCTCGACTACAAGGCGATCGAGTCCGCGGGTGACGCCGAGTACGCGCCGAACATCAACGGCCTCGTCGACGAGGGCTGCAACCTCATCATCACGGTCGGCTTCGCGCTCTCGGCGGCGACCGTCGAGGCCGCGCTGGCCAACCCGGAGGTCGAGTTCGCGATCCTCGACGACGCGGCGGACAACGACTTCGACGGCAAGACCGACGCGCCGAACATCAAGCCGCTCCTCTTCGACACGGCCGAGGCGGCGTTCCTCGGCGGCTACACCGCGGCGAGCTACTCGACCTCGGGCGTCGTCGGCACCTTCGGCGGTGTCGGCTTCCCGACCGTCTCGATCTTCATGGACGGCTTCGCGCAGGGCGTCGCGTACTACAACGAGGCGAAGGGCGCGAACGTCCAGGTCCTCGGCTGGGACGTCAACAACCCCGACGCCGGCGTCTTCGTCTCGGGCGACCCGGCGGTCGGCTTCGCGGCCGGCCCGCTCCCGCTCGCGATCGCCGAGGGCTTCATCGCCCAGGGCGCCGACGTCATCCACCCGGTCGGCGGCCCGATCTTCGAGTCGGCGGCTGCCGCGATCGAGGCGTCGGGCAAGGACGTCGCGCTCGTCGGCGTCGACGCGGACCAGTACCTCACCGCGCCGGCCCAGGCCTCGCTCTTCCTCACCTCGGTGCAGAAGCTCATGGACGCGGCCGTCTACGACGTCATCCAGGCCGCTGCCGCGGGCGAGTTCGACGCGACCCCGTACATCGGCACGCTCGAGAACGGCGGCGTCGGCCTCGCGCCGTTCCACGACTTCGAGTCGAAGGTGAGCCCCGACCTGCAGGGTGAGCTCGACGCGATCGCCGCGGACATCATGTCCGGCAAGCTCGTCGTCACCTCGTACCTCAAGTGACGCGATAGCCACGCAGCACAGGGAGGTCGGCGCTTCGGCGTCGGCCTCCCTGCGCGTCTGTCGCCGCGCGCGGCCCCGTCGATAGGATCAAGCCCATGAGACTCGAGCTCCGAGGCATCACGAAGACCTTCGGGACCCTCGTCGCCAATGACGGCATCGACCTCGTCGTCGAGCCGGGTGAGATCCACGCGCTCCTCGGCGAGAACGGTGCGGGCAAGTCGACGCTCATGAACGTGCTCTACGGCCTCCTGCAGGCCGACCGCGGCGAGATCCTCCTCGACGGCGAGATCCAGCGCTTCCGCGGCCCCGGCGATGCCATGCGTGCCGGCATCGGCATGGTCCACCAGCACTTCATGCTCATCCCCGTCTTCACGGTCGCGGAGAACCTCATGCTCGGCAACGAGCCGACGAAGGGTCCCGTCCTCGACCTCGCCGCGGCCCGCCGCCGCGTCGTCGAGATCTCGGCGCGATTCGGTTTCGAGATCGACCCGGACGCCAAGGTCGAGGACCTGCCGGTCGGGGTCCAGCAGCGCGTCGAGATCATCAAGGCGCTCTCCCGGGACGCGAAGGTCCTCGTCTTCGACGAGCCGACCGCCGTCCTCACGCCGCAGGAGACCGACGAGCTCATGGCGATCATGCGGCAGCTCCGCGACGCCGGCACCGCGATCGTCTTCATCACCCACAAGCTCCGCGAGGTCCGCGAGGTCGCCGACCGCATCACCGTCATCCGGCTCGGCAAGGTCGTCGGCGAGGCCTCCCCGACGGCGACGAATGCGGAGCTCGCGACGCTCATGGTCGGTCGCGAGGTCGATCTCGTCGTCGATAAGGACCCCGCGTCGCCCGGGGCGAGCACGCTCGTCATCGAGGACCTCAGGATCGCCGACCCGCTCGGCCACCTCGTCGTCAACGGGCTGTCGCTCGAGGTCCGCGCCGGCGAGATCGTCGGCATCGCGGGCGTCCAGGGCAACGGTCAGACCGAGCTCGCCGAGGCGATCCTCGGGCTCGTCAAACCGATGTCGGGCACGATCACGCTCGAGGGCGACGACATCACGAGGGCCTCGCCGCGCCGCGTCCTCGATGCGGGCGTCGGCTTCATCCCCGAGGACCGCAGCGAGGACGGGCTCATCAAGTCCTTCACGATCACCGAGAACCTCATGCTCGACCGCTCCCACGGCGGGCCCTTCGTCCGCGCGGGCGGGATCCGACGCGCCGAGCTCGCGCGCTTCGCGGCCGAGAAAGTCGCGGAGTTCGACGTCCGCACGCCATCGGCCGAGGAGCAGGTCGGCCGGCTCTCGGGCGGCAACCAGCAGAAGGTCGTCGTCGCGAGGGAGCTGAGCCGACCGCTCCGGCTCCTCGTCGCCTCCCAGCCGACGCGCGGCGTCGACGTCGGCTCGATCGAGTTCATCCACAAGCAGATCGTCGCCACGCGCGACCAGGGGGTCGCGGTGCTCGTCATCTCCACCGAGCTCGAGGAGATCCAGGCGCTCGCCGACCGGATCGCCGTCATGTACCACGGCCGGATCGTCGGCATCGTGCCGGGGGACACCCCGCGCGAGACGCTCGGCCTCATGATGGCCGGCGAGCGGGTCGCGGCATGAGCGTCGTCCCGCCCGTCATCGAGGCGGCGAGACCGTCGGCGGCGAACCGCATCCTCCAGCGGATCCTCACGGGCAATTGGCTCGTCGGGATCGTCGCGGTGCTCCTGTCGATCCTCGTCGGCTCGATCCTCATCGCGATCACCGACCCGGGCGTCCAGGCCGCCTCGGCCTACTTCTTCTCCCGCCCCGGCGACACGATCGCGGCGATCTGGGAGGCGATCGCGGGCGCCTACGCGGCGTTCTTCCGCGGCGGCATCTACGATTACCGCGCGGACGACTTCGCGGGCGGCATCGACTCCCTCGTCGAGTCGCTCCACCGCTCGACCCCGCTCATCATCGCGGCGCTCGGGATCGGGCTCACCTTCCGCGCGGGCCTCTTCAACATCGGCGGCCGGGGCCAGATCCTCTTCGGTGCCGCCTTCGGCGGCTGGATCGCCTTCGGCACCGACCTGCCCTTCGTCATCCACCCGATCGTCGCGGTCCTCGTCGGCGCGCTCGCCGGCGCATTCCTCGGCGCGGTCGCGGGGGCGCTCAAGGCCTTCACGGGCGCGCACGAGGTCATCGTGACGATCATGCTCAACTTCATCGCGCTCAACCTGCTCACCTGGGCGCTCAACCCCGGCGGGCCGCTGCGCGGCCCGGGCAGCTCCCCACTCACCCCGCCCCCGCCGGAGAGCTCGCTCTTCCCGATCCTCGTCCCCGGCTTCTCGCTCACCGCCGGCTTCCTCCTCGCGATCGTGCTCACGGTCGGCGTGTGGTGGCTCCTCGAGCGCTCGAGCCTCGGCTTCCGGCTCCGTGCCGTCGGGGAGAACCCGGCGGCGGCACGCACGGCGGGCATCGACACGAAGTGGATCACGATCACCGCGATGGCGCTGTCGGGCGCGCTCGTCGGCATCGCGGGCGTCGAGCTCGCGCTCGGCGAGACCCGCAGGCCGTTCGGCATCGCGGTCGACAACGGCGTCGGCTTCGAGGCGATCACGGTCGCGCTCCTCGGCCGCTCGCGCGCCTGGGGGATGCTCGCGGCCGGCATCCTCTTCGGCGTGTTCCGCGCCGGCGCGGTCCAGATGCGCATCGCCGGCTACTCCGAGGACATCGTCACGGTCGTCCAGGCGCTCATCGTGCTCTTCCTCGCGGCGCCGCCGCTCATCCGCGAGCTCTGGGGCGTCAGACCCGACGGCCGACGGAAGGCGGCGAAGGCATGAGCGGCATGGTGCAGACCCAGACGGGCGGCCTCCAGCGCGTCGCGATCGTCAGCTGGAAGGCGCAGATCGGCTACGCCGTCATCGCGGCGCTGAGCCTGCTCCTCTTCGTCGGGCTCGGCCACGACGGCGTCGCGAGCTTCGTCCTCACGGAGGGCGGCTCGGCGTGGCAGCTGCCGCCGATCGAGGTCGGCGCCAGGAGCTTCGGCCTCGTCGTCGCGGTCCTCCTCGTCGCGATGACGGTCGTCGCGTTCGTCCTCGCCGCCCGCCGCCGCCGCGTGCCGATCTGGCTGACCCTCGTCTTCGGGCTCCTCTTCATCGTCGGCTTCCTCGCCTGGGCGGCGGGCGCCGCGACGCTGAGCAACACGCTCCAGATCGCGGGTCTGCTCGCGGGCTCCTTCGGCGTCGCCGTCCCGCTCATCTACGGCTCGCTCGCGGGCGTCATCGGCGAGCGCGTCGGCGTCGTCAACATCGCGATCGAGGGACAGCTCCTCTTCGGCGCCTTCAGCGCGGCGCTCGTCGCGACCATGACGGGCTCGCCGTGGGCGGGGCTCATCGCGGCCGCCGTGGCGGGCGTGCTCGTCGCATTCGTCCTCGCGGCGTTCTCGATCCGCTACTTCGTCGACCAGATCATCACGGGTGTCGTCCTCAACCTGCTCATCGTCGGGCTCACGAGCTTCTTCTACTCGGCGCTCATGACGAAGCAGCCGGAGACCTTCAACAACCCGAGCGTCGCCCAGTTCACCCGGGTGCCGATCCCGGTGCTCTCCGACATCCCGATCATCGGCCCGATGCTCTTCAAGCAGACGCTCATCGGGTACCTCGCGATCATCGCGGTCATCGCCGTGTGGTTCGGGCTGTACCGGACGAAGTGGGGCCTCAGGCTCCGCTCGGTCGGCGAGCACCCGACGGCGGCGGACACCGTCGGCATCAACGTCAACCGGACGCGCTTCTGGAACGTCTCGCTCGGCGGCGCGCTCGCCGGCATCGGCGGGGCGTCCTACACGATCGGGGCGGGTGTCGGCTTCGGGGAGAACATGACGGGTGGCGCCGGCTACATCGCCCTCGCCGCCGTCATCTTCGGCCAGTGGGATCCCGTCAAGGCGGCGCTCGCGGCCCTGCTCTTCGGCTTCACCTCGAACCTCGGCAGCCAGCTGTCGATCATCGGCTCCCCGGTGCCGAGCGTCTTCATGCTCATGCTCCCCTACGTCGTCACGATCCTCGCGGTCGCGGGGCTCGTCGGGCGCTCGCGACCGCCCGCCGCGGACGGCGAACCGTACATCAAGTCATGAGCGTCGACATCGACTGGGGCGCCCTCCGCGAGGCGGCGCTCGGCGCGCTCGAGCACGCCTATGTCCCGTACTCGAAGTTCCCTGTCGGGGTCGCGGCGCTCGTCGATGACGGTCGGATCATCACGGGCGCGAACATCGAGAATGCCTCCTACGGCCTGACCCTCTGCGCCGAGTGCTCGCTCGTCTCCGCCCTGTGGATGGGCGGGGGCGGCCGGCTCAGGGCATTCGTCTGCGTCGACGGGCACGGCGATGCCCTCATGCCGTGCGGCCGTTGCCGCCAGCTGCTCTTCGAGCACTCCGCGCCGGGCATGCTGCTCGCGACCGTGAGCGGCATCCGCACGATCGACGAGGTGCTGCCCGACGCCTTCGGCCCCCGCACGCTCGAGGAGTACACCCCGTGAGCACCCGCTTTTCAGGTTTCGGGCCGGATCCGGGGACGACGCGTGCCGTGCACCTGAAAAGGGGACGAGATGCCTGAACACGCAGTGACCGAGGCGTTCGACGTCGTCGACCTCATCCGCGCGAAGCGGGACGGGGGTGAGCTGAGCACCGCCGAGATCGACTGGCTCGTCGACGCCTACACGCGCGGCGTCGTCGCCGACGAGCAGATGTCGGCGTGGGCGATGGCCGTCTTCCTCCGAGGAATGCGGCCCCGCGAGATCGCCGACCTCACGGCCGCGATGATCGCCTCGGGCGAGCGGCTCGACTTCTCCTCGGTCGGCAAGCCGACCGTGGACAAGCACTCGACCGGCGGGGTCGGCGACAAGATCACGCTCCCGCTCGCGCCGCTCGTCGCGAGCTTCGGCGTCGCCGTCCCGCAGCTCTCCGGACGGGGGCTCGGCCACACGGGCGGCACGCTCGACAAGCTCGAGTCGATCCCGGGCTGGCGGGCGAGGCTGACGAACGGGGAGTTCCTCGAGCAGCTCGGCGGCGTCGGCGCGGTCATCGCCGCCGCGGGCGCGGGCCTCGCGCCCGCCGACGGCAAGCTCTACGCGCTCCGCGACACGACGGGCACGGTCGAGTGCATCCCGCTCATCGCCTCGTCGATCATGTCGAAGAAGATCGCCGAGGGCACCGCCTCGCTCGTCCTCGACGTCAAGTACGGCAGCGGCGCCTTCCTCCAGGATCCCGCCCGCGGGCGGGAGCTCGCCGAGACGATGGTGCGCCTCGGCAAGGACGCGGGCGTCGGCACCGTCGCGCTCCTCACGAACATGCACACGCCGCTCGGCCTCGCGATCGGCAACGCGAACGAGGTCGCCGAGTCCGTCGAGGTCCTCGCGGGCGGCGGCCCCGCCGATGTCGTCGAGCTCACGGTCGCGCTCGCGCGGGAGATGCTCGCCCTCGCGGGTCGCCCCGACGCCGACGTCGAGGCGGCCCTCGCCGACGGTCGCGCGATGGACACGTGGCGCCGGATGATCCGGGCGCAGGGCGGCGACCCCGACGCCGCGCTCCCCATCGCCCGCGAGTCGGAGACGATCCGTGCGGACCGCGACGGCGTCCTCGTCGCCCAGCCCGCCCTGCCCTACGGCGTCGCCGCCTGGCGACTCGGCGCGGGGCGCGCCCGCAAGGAGGACCCCGTCCAGCACGCCGCCGGCATCGACCTCCACGCGAAGATCGGCGACACCGTCCGCGCGGGTGACCCCCTGCTGACGCTCCGCACCGACGAGCCCGCGCGCTTCGCGCGGGCGCTCGAGGCGCTCGAGGGCGCCTGGACGATCGCCGACCCGGACGGCCGGGTCGCCGTCGACGACGGGGGCCCGCTCGTCCTCGACCGCATCGCCTGAGCGCGCATTCATCTATCAAGGTGATTCGCGGCAGACAAGGTGTATCGCCGCGGAAAGCACCTTGGTAGCGCGAAATCACCTTGCCAGCGCGAGTGTCCTCGATGAATGCGCGGGCCGCGCCCGACCCGCCCCGATTACGCTGGGTCCCATGGACCTCGAGACCCTCCGCGCGCTGCCCAAGGTCAGCCTCCACGACCACTTTGACGGCGGAGTGAGGCCGCAGACGATCCTCGAGCTCGCCGACGAGGTCGGCCTCGCCGTCCCGGCCGACACCGCCGAGGCGCTCGGCGACTGGGTGCTGACCCAGTGCACGGGCGGCGACCTCGTCCAGTACCTCTCGACCTTCGAGCTCACGGTCGGCGTCATGCAGACGGCATCCGCGCTCGAGCGGGTCGGCAGGGAGTTCGTCGAGGACCTCGCGGCCGACGGCGTCGTCTACGGCGAGATCCGCTGGGCGCCCGAGCAGCACCTCAGCCGCGGGCTCAGCCTCGACGAGGCGGTCGAGGCGGTGCAGCGCGGCATCGAGGCGGGCATCGACTCGGTCGCCGCGACCGGTCGCACGATCCGCGCGGGCCAGCTCATCACGGTGCTCCGGCACCTCGATCGCGGCCTCGAGGTCGCGGAGCTCGCCGTCCGGCACCGCGACCGCGGCGTCGTCGGCTTCGACGCGGCGGGGCCCGAGCTCGGCTTCCCGGCCTCGAAGCATCGCGCCGCCTTCGACTACCTCGCCGAGCACTTCATGCCGCGCACCGTCCACGCGGGCGAGGCGGACGGCATCGAGTCGATCCGCGGCGCCCTCATCGACGGTCGGGCGCTGCGCCTCGGGCACGGCGTGCGGATCATGGAGGACATCATGCTCGAGGAGCAGGAGGACGCCGTGCAGGTGACCTTCGGCGAGGTCGCCGACTGGGTGCGCGACCGCGAGATCCCGCTCGAGATCTCGCCGAGCTCGAACCTGCAGACAGGAGCGTGGGGGCGCACGCTCGAGGAGCACCCCTTCGACACGCTCTACCAGCTCGGCTTCCGCGTCACGGTCAACCCCGACAACCGCCTCATGAGCGGCACGACGATCACCGACGAGCTCGCGAAGCTCATCGAGGTGTACGACTACGACCTCGACGACCTCGCGGTCTTCCAGCTCAACGCCGCCGCCGGGGCCTTCCTCCCCGTCGAGGAGCGCGAGGAGCTCATCGAGCTCATCGCTCGCGCCTACGAGTAGACGCGCCGATCGGTCCGCCGGTGGCGGGCTTTTCGCCGTGCGGCGGGTTTGGGCGCGCGTGCGCCCAGTGCCCGCCCGGCAGGAATGCGCGGGTCGGCTCCGGCAGGAATGCGCGGCTACAGGCCGAGGATCGTCCGCATGCCCGCCTCGAGCTCGCCGACCGCGGCGGCGGCGCGCTCGCGGCGCTCGCGGCCCGTGCCCTCGTGGGACGCGGCGTCGAGATAGACCTTGAGCTTCGGCTCGGTGCCCGACGGGCGCACGATGACGCGCGAGCCGTCCTCGAGGCGGTAGCGGAGGATGTCGGCGGTGCCGAAGCCCGCGACGCCCTCGAGGAAGTCGTCCGCGGCGACGACCCGCCGACCCGCGATCTCGGTGGGCGGCGCCGAGCGCAGCCCGGCGGTGAGCCGCCCGATCTCCGCGAGGTCGGTCACGCGGATCGAGACCTGTCCCGAGGCGCTCCCGCCGACCGCCGCCGCGATCTCGTCGAGCACGTCGTCGATGCCGCGCCCGGAGGCCCGCCAGCGCTCGGCGAGCGCGACGACGCGCACGGCGGCGGAGATGCCGTCCTTGTCGTGGACCTTCGCGGGGTCGACGAGGTAGCCGAGCGCCTCCTCGTAGCCGAAGCGCAGCCCGGGCGTCCGGGAGATCCACTTGAAGCCCGTCAGCGTCTCGACGTGCCCGAGGCCGAAATGCTCCGCGATCCAGCCGAGCGCGGGGGAGCTGACGAGCGAGCACGCGAGCACCGCGCCGGGCGCGAGCCCTCCGCCGGGGCGCGCCCCCGCGCATTCCTCCGCGGCGGCCCAGCCGAGCAGGATGCCGAGCTCGTTGCCGCTCAGCCGGCGCCAGCCGCCCTCGGCGTCCGCGTCGGGCACGGCGACGGCGAGCCGGTCGGCGTCGGGGTCGTTCGCGAGGATGAGGTCCGCCCCGGCGGACCGCGCCGTCGCGATCGCGAGGTCGAGCGCGCCCGGCTCCTCCGGGTTCGGGAAGGCGACCGTGGGGAATGCGGGGTCCGGCTCCGTCTGCTCCCTCACGAGCGCGGGTGCCGCGAGCCCGGCGGCCTCGAAGACGTCGAGGAGCACGCGGGTGCCGACGCCGTGCATCGCGGTGTACACGAGGCGGAGGGGCGTCCGCGCATTCGTGCCGCGCGCTTCCGACGGCACGGGGGCGCCCGCGGCCGCCGCGGTCGCGAGGACGTAGGCGCGGACGACCTCGTCGTCGAGCACGAGGTAGTCGCCCGAGCGGGGCAGCTCGTCGACGCGCCCGGCCGCGACGGCCGCGATCTCCGCGGCGATCTCCGCGTCGGCGGGGGCGACGATCTGTGCGCCCGCGTCCTCGCCGCCGAGGTAGACCTTGTAGCCGTTGTCCCGCGGCGGGTTGTGCGAGGCGGTCACCATGACGCCCGCGCTCGTCCCGAAGTGGCGGACGGCGAAGGCGAGGACGGGGGTCGGCAGCATGCGGGGGAGGAGGAGGGCCCGGACGCCCGCGCCGGCCATGAGCTCGGCGGTGTCGCGGGCGAAGACCTCGGAGTTCTCCCGGCCGTCGTAGCCGATGACGACGGAGGGGGCGCCCTCGCGCGCGAGGAGGTAGCGGGCGAGGCCCGCGGCGGCCTGCGCGACGACGACGCGGTTCATCCGCATGGGGCCCGCGCCGAGCTCGGCGCGCAGGCCGGCAGTGCCGAACTCGAGGCGCCCGGCGAAGCGGGCGGCGAGCTCCGCGGCCGAGGCCGGGTCGTCGCGGAGCGCCTCGAGCTCCCCCCGAGTGACCGGGTCCGGGTCCTGGGCGAGCCAGTGCTCGACCGCCTCAGCGAGGCCCGTCGCCGACGCGGGGTCGCCCGGCCCGACCGCCCCGCGCATTCCTGCCCCGTCGATCCCGGTCCGATCCATAGCCGCCCCGCTCAGAGCCGCACCGCGATGTCGGCGAGGAGGCGGCCGATGCGGGCCTCGGCCGCGCGGCCGGCCGCGATGACCTCCTCGTGGCTGAGCGGCTCGGGGCTGATGCCGGCGGCGAGGTTCGTGATGAGTGAGAAGCCGATGACCTGCATGCCCGCCTCGCGCGCGGCGATCGCCTCGAGCGCCGTCGACATGCCGACGATGTGGCCGCCGAGGACCCCGGCCATGCGGACCTCGGCGGGCGTCTCGTAGTGCGGCCCGCGGAACTGCACGTAGACGCCCTCCTCGAGCTCCGGGTGGACGCCGAGCGCGAGCTCGCGGAGCTGCGCCGAGTAGAGGTCGGTGAGGTCGACGAAGGTCGCGCCCTCGAGCGGGGAGGCGGCCGTGAGGTTGATGTGGTCGGTGATGAGCGCGACCGTGCCGGGCGTCCAGTGGGGCTTGAGGCCGCCCGCGCCGTTCGTCAGGACCATCGTGCGCGCCCCCGCGGCGGCGGCGGTCCGCACCGAGTGGACGACGCGGCGCACGCCGTGGCCCTCGTAGAAGTGCGTGCGGGCGCCGATGACGAGCGCGTGGCGGCCGTCGGGCATCCGCACCGAGCGGAGCGTGCCGACGTGTCCCGGGACGGCGGGCGAGCCGAAGCCCGTGATCTCGGTCGCGGGGATCTCCGAGACGGTCTCGCCGAGGAGGTCGGCGGCCTTCGCCCAACCGGAGCCGAGCGTGAGGGCGAGGTCGTGTCGGGCGACACCGCTTCGCTCCGCGAGCTCCTGGGCGGCGCGGGCCGCGATCGCGCGCGGGTCCGCGGCGGGGTCGTCGAGGGGGTTGTCCGGCATGCCACTCACTCTAAGGGCCAGGCGGGGGCACGGCGGCGGCCCGGCAGGGCGGGCGTTCCGGCCCCAAGGCGGCAGAATGGTGGGCATGGCTGGCGCAGGCAGGCATCGGATCGCGATCATCGGGGGCGGCCCCGGCGGCTACGAGGCGGCCCTCACCGGCGCCCAGCTCGGCGCCGATGTCACGCTCGTCGAGCGCCAGGGGGTCGGCGGCTCCGCCGTGCTCACCGACGTCGTGCCGTCGAAGTCGCTCATCGCGACGGCGGAGGCGGCGACGGCGATCCGCGACTCGGGTCAGCTCGGGGTCCGCTTCGGCAGCAAGCATTTCTCGAAGCCGCGCATCTCGATCGACCTCGCGGCGGTGAATGCGCGGCTCGCGCGGCTCGCGGCCGCCCAGTCCGCGGACATGCGCGAGCAGCTCGATGACGCCGGAGTCCGGGTCATCGATGGCGAGGGTCGCCTCGAGGCGGGCCGCCGTGTCGTCGCGAAGGTGCGTGAAGGCCGGCGCAAGGTCACGGTCGCCGAGCTCGACGCCGACACGGTCGTCATTGCGACGGGCGCGACGCCGCGCCAGCTGCCGACCGCGAAGCCCGATGGCGAGCGAATCCTCACCTGGACGCAGCTGTACACGCTCGACCGCCTGCCGGAGCACCTCATCGTCGTCGGCTCGGGCGTCACGGGCGCCGAGTTCGCCTCCGCGTACCGCGCCCTCGGCTCGCGCGTCACGCTCGTCTCGAGTCGCGAGCGCGTCCTGCCGGGCGAGGACCGGGACGCGGCGGTGCTCCTCGAGCGGGTCTTCAAGCAGAGCGGGCTCGAGGTGCTCTCGAAGTCGCGCGCCGACTCGGTCGTCCGCACCGCCGACGGCGTCCTCGTGACGCTCTCCGATGGCCGCACCGTCGAGGGCTCGCACTGCCTTATGGCGGTCGGCTCGATCCCGAACACCGCCGGCATCGGCCTCGAGCGTGCGGGCGTCGAGCGGACCGACAGCGGGCACATCCGCGTCAACCGCGTCGCGCACACGAGCGTTCACGGCGTCTACGCGGCCGGCGACTGCTCCGATTTCCTGCCGCTCGCCTCGGTCGCCTCGATGCAGGGCCGCACGGCGGTCTTCCACGCGCTCGGCGACGTCGCCCAGCCGGCGGAGCTCCGCAACGTCACCTCGAACATCTTCACGCTCCCGCAGATCGCGAACGTCGGCTGGCAGGAGGCCGACGTCAAGGCCGGCCGCGTCAAGGGCCTCGTCGTCAAGGTGCCGCTCGCCGCGAATCCGCGCGCGAAGATGCAGGGCCTCAAGCACGGCTTCATCAAGCTCATCACGACGACGACGACCGGCCAGATCCTCGGCGGCCTCATCGTCGCGCCGAACGCCTCCGAGCTCATCCTCTCCGTCTCGCTCGCGGTCGAGCAGCGGCTGACCGCGGACGAGCTCGCCCGCGCATTCAGCGTCTATCCCTCGCTGACCGGCTCGATCACCGACGCGGCCCGCGCCGCCCACATCGTCAAGTAGCGGCGGGAGGAATGCGCGTCTGCGCGGGCTGCGGCGCCCCCGCCTCCCCCGTGGCCCGCTTCTGCGTCGACTGCGGGCGGCGGCTCGCCCCGCCGACGGAGCTCGCGCCCCCGCCGGGCGAGGCGCTCGCGGCGACGGAGGAGCCGGGCCTGACCTTCTCTGGCCTCGTCACGAGCCGGTGGCGTCTCGAGCTGCCGAACGGCGTCGAGGTCGCGGTCGAGGGTCCGCTCGTCATCGGCCGCCGACCCGACGCCGCCGCGGCGCCGCCCCGCGCGCGCCTCGTCACGGTCGACGACCCGGACCGCACGGTCTCCCGCTCGCACCTCATCGTCGCGCCGAGCGTCGGCGGCGTGCTCCTGACGGACCTCTCGGGGCACAACGGCGTCGTCATCGAGGGCCTCGATGGGAGCGAGCGCCGCTTCGTCGGCAGCGCGGTCGAGGTCGGCGAGCCGTGCGGGATCCGGCTCGGCGCCGTCAGGATCCTGCTGCGGTCCGCCTAGACGATCGAGAGCAGGACCGTGCCGGCGCCGACCGTCGTCCCCGGCGTCGCGGTGAGCCCCGTGACGGTGCCGTCGCGGTGTGCCGGGATGGGCTGCTCCATCTTCATCGCCTCGAGGACGAGGACGGTCTCGCCCTTGACGACCTGCTGGCCCTCCTCGACGGCGACCTTGACGATCGTCGCCTGCATGGGCGACTTGATGCTGTCACCGGTCGCCGTGTCGACGGGGCCGGCGCCGCGACGCTTCGGCGGGGCGGCGAGGCTCGCGCCGGGCGCCGCCGAGCCGAGGAGCTTCGCGGGGAGGGAGACCTCGACGCGCTTGCCGTTGACCTCGACGACGACGGTGTCGCGGGAGCGCGCGTCGGGGGTGTCGGCGAGCTCACCCGACCACGGCTCGAGGCCGCCGTCGAACTCGGTCTCGATCCAGCTCGTGTAGACGCGGAAGGGCTCCGCGGTGAAGGCATCGTCGCGGAGCACGGCGCGGTGGAAGGGGAGGACCGTCGGCAGGCCCGCGACCTCGAACTCGTCGAGCGCGCGCCGGGCCCGCTCGAGCGCGTCCTGCCGATTGGCGCCCGTCACGATGACCTTGGCGAGGAGCGAGTCGAAGGCGCCGGAGATGATGTCGCCGGTCGTCACGCCGGAGTCGACGCGGACGCCGGGGCCGCCGGGGAAGCGCAGCGCGTGGACCGGCCCGGGCATCGGCATGAAGTTCAGGCCCGGGTCCTCGCCGTTGATGCGGAACTCGATCGAGTGGCCCTGCGGCTCGGGGTCCGGATAGTCGAGGAGGCCGCCCTCGGCGATGCGGAACTGCTCGCGGACGAGATCGATGCCCGTGATCTCCTCGGAGACCGGGTGCTCGACCTGGAGCCGCGTGTTCACCTCGAGGAAGCTCACGGTGCCGTCGGCGCCGATGAGGAACTCGCAGGTGCCGGCGCCGAGGTAGCCGACCTCCTTGAGGATTGCCTTGCTGCTCGCGTAGAGCGACTCGCGCTGCGCCTCCGTGAGGAAGGGCGCTGGCGCCTCCTCGACGAGCTTCTGGTGGCGGCGCTGGAGCGAGCAGTCGCGCGTGGAGACGACGACGACATTGCCCGCGGCGTCGGCGAGGCACTGGGTCTCCACGTGGCGCGGCCGGTCGAGGTACTTCTCGACGAAGCACTCGCCGCGGCCGAATGCGGCGGTCGCCTCGCGCACCGCGGACTCGAAGAGCTCGGCGACCTCCTCGCGCTGCCGGGCGACCTTGAGGCCGCGGCCGCCTCCGCCGAAGGCCGCCTTGATCGCGACGGGCAGTCCGTGCTCGTCGGCGAAGGCGAGCACCTCCACGGCGCTGTCGACGGGGTTGAGTGTCCCGGGGGCGAGCGGGGCGCCGACCTTCTCGGCGATGTGCCGCGCGGAGACCTTGTCGCCGAGGGCGACGATCGCCGCGGGGCTCGGCCCGATCCAGGTGAGCCCCGCGTCGATGACGGCCTGGGCGAAGTCGGCGTTCTCCGCGAGGAAGCCGTAGCCGGGGTGGATCGCGTCCGCGCCGGAGCGCCGGGCGATGCCGAGGATCTTCTCGACGACGAGGTACGTGTCGGCGCTCGTCTGACCGTCGAGGGCGTAGGCCTCGTCGGCGAGCCGGACGTGCCTCGCGTCCCGGTCCTGGTCGGCGTAGACGGCGACGGTCGCGATGCCGGCATCGCGTGCCGCGCGGATCACGCGGACGGCGATCTCGCCGCGGTTCGCGATGAGCACCTTCGTGATTCGAGCCATAAGAGGTCCAGGCTATCGAGCGGCGGGAGGCGACACTTGGAGGGCACTCACAAAACCCGGCCGCGGGTCCTGTGGATCCCAGCCATCAGCGGCGCTCGCGCGCGTAGGGGTGGTCGGGCGTGTCGTGCCCCGCCGCGACGATCTCGGTCCACTCGTGGCCGAGCTGCCGGCCGAGCTCGCGCAGCGCCGCGATCGACACCCCGACGACCGAGTGCGGGTCGCCGTCGATCCGGGTGATGAAGGCGCTCGCGAGCCCGTCGAGCGTGAATGCGCCGGCGACGGGCAGCGGTTCGCCGCTCGCGACGTACCAGTCGATCTCGGCGTCGCTGAGTGCCGCGAAGTCGAGCGAGGTCGACTGCACGGCCTCCACCTCCCGGCCGCTGCCGAGGTCGATGAGGCTGTGCCCCGTGTGGAGCACCCCCGTGCGGCCCCGCATCGCGCGCCAGCGCGCCGCGGCGACCTCCGGCTCGTGCGGTTTGCCGTAGACGACGCCGTCGAGCTCGAATGCGGAGTCGCAGCCGAGCACGAGCGTCGCGGCGAGTCGCGCATTCCTGCCGTCCGCTGCGGCGCGCAGCGCGCCGGCGACGGCCCGCGCCTTCGCGGTCGCGAGGAGCTGCACGTACTCGGCGGGCGTGCTCGGCCCGGCGGCCGCGGCGACGGCGTCCTCGTCGACGTCGGAGACCCGTACCTCGGGCTCGATGCCGGCGAGGCGCAGGAGCCGCAGCCGAGAGGGCGAGGCGGAGGCGAGGACGAGACGCACCCGCCAAGCCTACGAGCGCCCGCCCGCCACCCCTCCCCGCCGAATGTGCATGATCGTGCCGAATGCGCACGAACATTCATCCACGCTCGGCGCGATCATGCACACTCGGCGGCGCTCATAGGCTTGGCGGGTGACGAGCGCGGGCGAGGACATCGAGATCACGCTGGGCGGGATCGCGCACGGGGGGACCTCGGTCGGGCGCGCGGCCGACGGCAGGGTCGTCTTCGTCGCCGACGCGATCCCCGGGGAGCGGGTCATCGCCCGCGTCACTGAGGTCAAGAAGTCCTTCGCGCGGGCGGTGACGCTCGAGGTGCTCGACGCCTCGCCGCACCGCGTGCCCCACATCTGGCCGGAGGCGGCGCTCGAGCGGGACCCCGCCGCGCGCGCGGGCGGCGCCGAGTTCGGGCACATCGCGCTCGCCCACCAGCGCGAGCTCAAGGCCCGCGTCCTCCGCGAGGCGCTCGAGCGCTTTTCAGGTGCCGGCCGGCGCGCCGGCGGTGCCGAGGCCGATGACGCGCCCGCCGCGCCTGAATCCGACTCGACGGGCCTGAAAACGGCCGTGACCGTCGAGGCGGCGCCCGGGGACGACGAGCTCGGCGGCCTCGGCTGGCGCAGCCGCGTGCGACTCCACGTCGACGCGAGCGGCCGGCCGGGACCCTTCGCGGCACGCAGCCACGACGTCATCCCCGTGACCGACCTGCCGCTCGCCGACCCGAGGATCCGGGCGAGCGGGCTCCTCGACGAGCGATTCCCGGGCGAGGCGAGTGTCGAGGCGATCGCCCCATCAGCCGGAGCGCCCGACGAGGGCATCCGGCTCATCATCGGCCGCCAGCAGCCGAGCCCGATCGTCGAGCGCGTCGACCTCCCGGGCGGACCGCGCGAGTTCCGCGTCGACGACACGGGCTTCTGGCAGGTCCACCGCGAGGCCCCCGCGCGCCTCGCCGCGGCGGTCCGAGCCGCGATCGACCCCGCGCGCTTCGACCCCGAGGCCGACAACCTCGACCTGTACGGCGGCGTCGGCCTCCTCGCCGCCGCGATGCTCGAACTCGGCGGACCCGGCACCCGTGTCACGAGCGTCGAGTCGGCGCCGCGGGCGACGGCGCACGCCGAGGCGAACCTCGCCGACTTCCCCGGGGCGAGCGCCGTGACCGCCCGCGTCGAGCGCTGGCTCGCCGCGGCCGTGCGCGAGGGCCGGGACCTCAGCGGCGCGACGATCATCCTGGACCCGCCGCGCTCGGGGGCGGGCGGTGAGGCGACCCGGGCGCTCGCCGGCCTCGGCGCTGCGCAGCTCGTCTACGTCGCCTGCGACCCGATCGCGCTCGCGAGGGACACGGCGACGCTCGAGGCCGCCGGCTACCGGCTGAGCGGGCTCAGCGCCCTCGACCTCTTCCCGCACACGCACCACCTCGAGGCGGTCGCGACCTTCCTGCCCGCGCGGTAGCCGGGTCGGTGAGCGACCGGGAGGCATGCGCGGAGCATGAGAGAAGGCCGGGGGAGAGCCCCCCGGCCTTCTCATTCCGGCTCAGACCGACAACCCGAATATCGGCCTGAACCGTCTCCCATGCCGGCACTCGATGAACCATCGGGCGGGCAAAGGTAGCTCAGGTTGCCTATCGGCATCGCCATGCTAGCGGAATCCGGCTGGTGATCGACACACCCCGGCTCATCGCCACTCGCGGAGGCCCGCCGTCGCAGCCGACCCCACGGCGAGCGCCTCCCGCCAGCGCCGGGACGCGGTATCCCGGGCGTCCGCTCCGGAGTCGCGCGCCGCGCATTCCTCCCGAATGCGTCCGCGCACGACGGCGACGACCGCCGCGATCTCCTCCTCGCTGAGCCCGGGGGTGCGGATGACGATGTCGGCCTCCGCGAGCACGTCCTCGGTCACAGCGGGATGTTTCCGTGCTTCTTCGGCGGCTGGGCGGCGCGCTTCGTGCGGAGCGCCCGGAACGCCTTGACGACGGCGACGCGGGTCGCGGCCGGCTCGAGGATGCCGTCGAGCTCGCCGCGCTCGGCCGCGAGGAACGGGGAGGCGACGGAGTACGTGTACTCGTTGGCGAGCTTCGTGCGCACGGCGCCGACGTCCTCGCCGGCCTCCTCGGCGCGCTTGAGCTCCCCGCGGTAGAGGATGTTCACGGCGCCCTGGCCGCCCATGACGGCGATCTCGGCGGTCGGCCAGGCGTAGTTGAGGTCGGCGCCCATCTGCTTCGAGCCCATGACGATGTAGGCACCGCCGTAGGCCTTCCGCGTGATGACGGTCACGAGGGGGATAGTCGCCTCCGCGTAGGCGTAGAGGAGCTTCGCGCCGCGGCGGATGACGCCCGTCCACTCCTGGTCGGTGCCGGGCAGGTAGCCGGGGGTGTCGACGAGCGTGAGGATCGGGATGTTGAAGGCGTCGCAGAAGCGCAGGAATCGCGCGGCCTTCTCGCCGGCGTCGATGTTGAGCGTCCCGGCCATGACGTTCGGCTGGTTCGCGATGACGCCGATCGTGCGGCCCTCGACCCGGCCGAAGCCGATGACGATGTTCGGCGCGAAGAGCGGCTGCACCTCGAGGAAGTCGCCGCCGTCGACGACGTGCTCGATGACGGTGAGGATGTCGTAGGGCTGGTTCGGCGAGTCGGGGATGAGCGTGTTGAGCCGGCGGTCGGCGTCGGTGATCTCGAGCTCGGTGTCGGTCGCGTACACGGGCGCGTCGGCCATGTTGTTGTCGGGGAGGAATGCGATGAGCGCGCGGACGTAGTCGAGCGCGTCCGCCTCGTCCGCGGCGAGGTAGTGCGCGACGCCCGAGGTCGTGTTGTGCGTGAGGGCGCCCCCGAGCTCCTCCATGCCGACGTCCTCGCCCGTCACGGTCTTGATGACGTCGGGGCCCGTGACGAACATCTGCGAGATCTTGTCGACCATGACGACGAAGTCGGTGATGGCCGGCGAGTAAACGGCGCCGCCGGCCGCGGGGCCCATGACGACGGAGATCTGCGGGATGACGCCCGAGGCGGCCGTGTTGCGGCGGAAGATCTCGCCGTACTTGCCGAGCGCGACGACGCCCTCCTGGATGCGGGCGCCGCCCGAGTCGAGGATGCCGATGACCGGCACGCCGACCTTCATTGCGTGCTCCATGACCTTGACGATCTTCTCGCCCGCGACCTCGCCGAGCGAGCCGCCGAAGACGGTGAAATCCTGCGAGTACACGGCGACCTGACGGCCGTGGATCGTCCCGGTGCCGGTGATGACGGCGTCGCCGTAGGGGCGCGAGCGGTCCATGCCGAATGCCGTCGTCCGGTGCCGCACGAACTCGTCGAGCTCGACGAAGGAGCCGTGGTCGAGGAGGCCCGCGATCCGCTCGCGGGCGGTCATCTTGCCCTTCGCGTGCTGCTTGGCGATCGCCGCCTCGCCGCTCGCGGTCACGGCCTCGTGGTACCTGGCCTTGAGGTCGGCGATCCGCCCCGCGGTCGTCGTGAGGTCTGGCTGTGCGTCGTCGGTCACACCCCGAAGCCTAACGAGCGCGGTGCCGAGGCGGCCGTTGCGGACGGCGACAAGTCCGCCGGCCCCCAGTTAGAGGGGGTATTGCGAATTTCTCTCACCTCCCGCCCCGCGGCTGGCCGGACGGCGCTACCCTCGTACCCGGCGCGGTGCGCCGACCGATTCGAGACGTTAAGGGGCCGGTCCGATGACGACAGCGGCGATCGAGGCTGCGGCGGGCTTCCCGCTCGCCCGCGCGCTGACGCCGGGTCTCGAGGTCCTCCCGAGCATCGGCTCGACGAATGCGGAGCTCGCCCGCCGCGAACGTCTCGCGCCCCAGCCGCACTTCACCTCGCTCGTGACGCTCGAGCAGACCGCCGGCCGCGGCCGTCTCGGCCGTGAGTGGGTCGCGCCCCCGGGCGCCGCAGTCGCGCTCTCGGTGCTCATCCGCCCGCGACTCGTCCCGCAGGAGCGTCGGGGCCTGCTGACGCTCCTCGGCGGGCTCGCCGCCCGGGAGGCGGTCGCGCTGCAGCTGCCCGAGGCGAGCGTCCGCCTCAAGTGGCCGAACGACGTGCTCGTCGGCGGCCGGAAGATCGCGGGCGTGCTCGCGCAGCTCGTCCCCGAGACGGGCGCGATCGTCCTCGGGATCGGCATCAACACGGCGATGACCCCTGAGCAGCTCCCCGTCTCGACCGCGACCTCGATCGCGATCGAGTCGGCCGTCGCCCCCGACCCGGCTCGGCTCGCCGACGATGTCGTCACGGAACTCCTCGTCGCCCTCGCCGGGCTCGTCGCCCGCTTCGAGGCGGCGCGCGGCGAACTCGACCGCGCGGGGCTCCGCGATCAACTCGAGGCGGCATGCGGGACGCTCGGCGAGTCGGTGCGCGTCGAGCTGCCGGGCGGCGGCGAGCTGCGCGGCCAGGCGATCGGCATCGGCGCGGACGGGTCGCTCATCGTCGCGACGCCGGACGGCCGGCCCGCGGAGGTCGTCGCGGGCGACGTCACCCACCTCCGCCACCTCTGAGGCGCTCCGCACCGCCTGCCACGGGACGTCACCCGGGTGCGCTATCAATGGGTGGGTGACGCTTGGTGACCGTGATCCGGAGGCGAAGGTCGCCGACCTGAGGTCGAACGCCCTCGTGCTCCTGCTGCCGAGCCTGATCCTCGTCGCGGTCGCGGCCGCGCTCGGCTTCCTCGTCTTCCGTCTCGACGAGGACTGGCAGCGCTGGACGGCGCTCGGGGTTGCCGCATTCCTCATCCTCGTCGGCTTCGTCCTCCCGCTCGCCGCGTGGCTCTCGCGGAAGTACACCGTGACGACTCGGCGCACGATCATCCGGGAGGGGCTCTTCGCGCGCTCGCGTCGGGAGATCCTCCACAGCAAGGTCGTCGAGGTGCGGCTCCGACGCGGCCCGGGCCAGCTCCTCGTCGGCAGCGGGAGCATCGTCCTCGTGCTCGGTGGTGGCGGCGATGCGGTCCTGCGCGGCCTGCGCGGCCCCCGGCTCGTCCAGGAGGCGCTCACCGATCTCGTCGAGGCGCAGCGCGAGGAGTCGGCGCGCCGCCGCTCCGGCGACACGGGCTACCTGCGCTGACGCATCACGATCCCCGGGACGGCGCGCGCTCGTTCAGCGACCGCTCAGGAGTCGCGCGATCCCCCAGCGGGTCACGAGGCCCATCGCCTCGAGAACGACCCCGGTCGACATCTTCGACTGCCCCGCCTCGCGCTCGCGGAAGACGATCGGCACCTCCGCGATGCGCCAGCCCGCGTCGTGCGTGCGCTGGGTCAGGTCGATCTGGAAGGCGTAGCCGCGTGACCGCACCGCGTCCCCGAGGTCCGCGAGCACCTCGGCCCGGTAGACGCGGTAGCCCGCGGTGATGTCCCGCACGGGGAGGCCGAGCATGAGCCGCGCATACGTGTTCGCCGCGCGGCTGAGCGCGAGGCGCCGCCACGGCCAGTCCTGGACCGCGCCGCCCTCGACCCAGCGCGAGCCGATGACGAGGCCGAGCCCGGGGTCGGCGGCGAGCCGCTCGAGCATCGCCGGGAGGGCGCTCGCCGGGTGGGAGCCGTCGGCATCCATCTCGACGAGGACGCTCGCCCCCTGCTCGAGGCCCCAGGCGAAGCCCGAGAGGTAGGCGCGGCCGAGCCCCTCCTTCGCGGTGCGGTGGAGGACGTTGACCCGCGGCTCGTCGGCCGCGATCGCCTCGGCGATGCGCCCGGTGCCGTCGGGGCTCGCGTCGTCGACGACGAGGATGCGCACCTCGGGCGCGGCCGCGAGGACGTCGGCGAGCTGCCGGGGGAGCGACTCCGCCTCGTTGTACGTCGGGATGACGACGATGGTCCCCTCGGCGGTCACCGGTCCGCCGACGCGGTGCGCGCGGGTCGTGCCGACGACCGCGGTGCCGCGACCCTTCCGGAAGACCCAGATCCGGTAGAACACGAAGCGAAACGCGGTGCCGAGCGCGAGACCGACGACGTTCTTCGCGATGTTGTCGGCGAGGAGTGAGGTGAAGCCGAGGAGGTAGTGTGAGATCCAGAGGCAGCCGAGCGCGATGAGCGAGCCGGCGACCGAGACGATGAAGAACTCGACCATCTCGGCGAAGGCCTCGCGGCGCCGCTCGACGCGGAAGGTCCAGTAGCGGTTGCCGAGCCAGTTGACGAGGATCGCGAGCCCCGTCGAGATGATCGTCGCGTAGATCGGGCCGTGCTCGACGCGGTCGGGGGCGAGGACCGTGATGCGGAGGACGTTGAAGACGACGAGGTCGACGATGAGACCGCCGAGGCCCACGACGAGGAAGCGCGTGAACTGGCTGACGAGCTCGCGCACCTGGCTCCCATGCTGTGGACGTCGGACGCCTGAGTGTACCTAGACTTGCCCGGGTGAGGATCGGGGTCGTCGGCGGCGGGCAGCTCGCCCGGATGATGATCCCGGCCGCGATCCAGCTCGGCCTCGAGCTCGAGGTGCTCGCCGAGACGGAGGATTCCTCGGCGCGGCTCGCAGCGACGGCCGTCGGCGACACGATGGACCTCGACACGGTCCTCGCCTTCGCCCGCGGCGTCGACGTGCTCACCTTCGACCACGAGCACGTCCCGCAGCCGGTCCTCGCCGCGCTCGTCGCGGCGGGCGTCACCGTCCGCCCCGGACCCGCGGCCCTCCAGTACGCGCAGGACAAGCTCCTCATGCGGGCGAAGCTCAGCGAGCTCGGTTTCCCCGTCCCCGACTGGGCGCCGGTCGCGACCGCGGACGAGCTCCGCGCATTCCTCGACGATCACGGCGGCACCGCGATCCTCAAGACCGCTCGCGGCGGCTACGACGGCAAGGGCGTGCGGGTCGTCCGCGATGCCGCAGAAGCCGCCGACTGGATCGCGGGCGCGGCGGCGGGCGGCCCCCCGCTCCTCGTCGAGGAGGCGGTCGGCTTCACGCGGGAGCTCGCGCAGCAGGTCGCGCGCCGGCCCGGCGGCGAGATCGCCGTCTACCCCCTCGTCGAGTCGGTCCAGCGGGACGGCGTCTGCGCCGAGGTCATCGCGCCCGCCCCCCACGCGGGCCGCTCCGCGCAGGCCGCCGCCCGGATCGCGACGGGCATCGCCGAGGCGCTCGGGGTGACCGGGATGCTCGCGGTCGAGCTCTTCGAGACCGACGACGAGCGGATCCTCGTCAACGAGCTCGCGATGCGGCCGCACAACTCCGGCCACTGGTCGATCGAGGGGGCGGTCACCTCGCAGTTCGAGCAGCACCTCCGCGCGGTCGCGGACCTGCCGCTCGGCACGCCGGACGCGCGCGAGCCGTGGACCGTCATGGTCAACCTGCTCGGCGGCCCGGCCGCCGGCACGCTCGACTCGGCGCGGCGTCGCGCCCTCGGCGACCAGCCGGGGGCGGCGGTCCACCTCTACGGCAAGTCGCCGCGACCCGGCCGCAAGATCGGGCATGTCACCGTCACGGGCGCCGACCTCGACGACGTCGTCTACCGGGCTCGCGCCGCCGCGGCGCCATTCGCCTGACGCACCCGTCGCCGCCCGCCGAGGAGGCCATCCATCGTCGCGCCCGTCGTCGGGGAGGCACGGCACGGCCTTCTCGGCAAGCGGGTGTGCCCGGTGCGCCTACGGCGGATTCCCGGACGACGCGCCTAGTGTCGTCGCGTGACCGGAGCCGCCGCTGCCACGCCCGAGCCAGACGCCGGGCCGCCACTCGTCGCCGTCGTCATGGGGTCCGACTCCGACTGGGGTGTCATGGCCGCCGCCGCGGAGGCGCTCACCGAGCTCGGCGTTCCGCATCACGTCGAGATCGTCTCCGCCCACCGCACGCCCGACAAGCTCATGGCCTTCGGCAAGTCCGCGGTCGACCGCGGCTTCCGCGCGATCATCGCGGGGGCCGGCGGCGCCGCCCACCTGCCCGGCATGCTCGCGAGCGTGACGACGCTCCCTGTCATCGGCGTGCCCGTCCCGCTCAAGACCCTCGACGGCCTCGACTCGCTGCTGTCGATCGTGCAGATGCCCGCCGGCATCCCCGTCGCGACGGTCGCGATCGGGGGGGCCAGGAATGCGGGGCTCCTCGCGGCGCGGATGCTCGCGACCACCGACGACGAGCTCCGCGAGCGGCTCGCCGACTATGCCACGAGGCTCGCGGAGCTCGTCGAGGAGAAGGATCGCGCGCTCGCCGCGCGGATCGCCGGGGGGACCGCGACGGGGGCTGCCGGGCAGGCCATCGCGTGAGCTACCAGACGCCGCCGCGGCGACCCGGCCAAGGGGTCGGCCCCGGCAGCGCGGGCGGCGACCCGACCCGCGGCGTGAGCGGTGCCCCGGCCCGGCCGGCCGCCCCGAGCACGACGCGTGCGGACGCGCGCCGTGTCGACCGCACGAGGCCGGCGAGGTCGCTCGCCGCGCAGCCGATGCGGGATCCCGACCCCGACGACACGCGCGCGATGACGCGTCGGGCGTGGTGGCTCATCGGCCTCAACGTCCTCATCCCCGGCTCGGCGCAGTCGCTCGCGGGCAATCGGCGGCTCGGCCGCGTCGGCCTGACGGCGACCCTGATCGGGTGGCTGCTCGTCATCGTCGCGCTCGTCATCCTGCTCGCGAATCGCGCGGCGGCCGTCACGTTCTTCACGCACCCCGCCGTGCTGACGATCGTGCAGATCATCGCGGTCGCCTACCTCGCGCTGTGGATCGTCCTCACGCTCGACACGATCCGGCTCGCGCGGCTCCCGCGGATTCCGCCGGCCGCGAGGCTCGGGGTGCCGGCCGCCGCGCTCGTGCTGCTCACCGCATTCACCGCGAGCGGCGCCTACGCCGTCTCGGCGCTCGGCGTGACCCGCGAGACCGTCGACGAGATCTTCACGGCGGCGGGACCGGTCGAGCCACCCGTCGACGGCCGCTACAACTTCCTCGTCATCGGCGCCGATGCGGGCGAGGACCGCGACGGGCTGCGCACCGACAGCGTCGCCGTCGTCAGCGTCGACGCCGAGACCGGGCAGTCGGTGATGATCGGGATCCCGCGCAACCTCTACGATGCGCCCTTCCCCGCCGAGAGCCCCATGCACGACGTGTACCCGGAGGGCTACGGCGTCGGCGGCTGCCTCGTCGACGTGTGCCAGTTCAACTCGATCTACACGGAGGTCGAGCTCTTCCGCCCCGAGCTCTACCCGGACGCCGCCTCGCAGGGCTCCTCGCCGGGCATCGAGGCCGTCGTCGACGCGGCCGAGGGGATCACGGGCCTCCACATCCACCACTACGTGCTCGTCGACATGAACGGCTTCGCGGAGATGGTCGACGCCCTCGGCGGCGTGACGATCAACGTCGAGCAGGAGGTGCCGATCTTCACCGACGGGACCTTCACCGAGGTCCTCGAGTACATCGGCCCCGGGGTCGTCGAGATGAACGGCTACTACGCGCTCTGGTACGCCCGCTCCCGCCACGCGACGAGCGACTACGACCGCATGGAGCGGCAGCGTCAGGTCCAGGAGGCGCTCATCCGGCAGTTCACGCCGGAGCGGCTGCTCGGCAGCTTCCAGGAGATCGCGGCGGCCGGGCAGCAGCTCGTCAGCACCGACATCCCGCAGGCGATGCTCGGCACCTTCATGGAGCTCGCGAGCAAGGCGCGCGACCTGGAGATCACGAAGCTCAACCTGGTCCCCGATAACGGCGTCGACCCCGAGTTCCCCGACTTCGCGTACATCCGCGAGCTCGTCGCCTCGGTCGCACCGCCCGCCGTCGCACCCAGCGGGACCCCGACCCCGGCCCCGTAGCAGGCCCGCCCCGCACGGTCCGGGGTGTCGCCAGCGCACGCACCGCGGGCGGCGCTGCGCTCAGGCGAAGGCGCCGGCGGCGAAGGCGGCGGTGATGGCCGTGTCCCAGTCGCGCATCGGAGCGAGCCCGATCCGCCCCCACGCCTCGTGTCCGAGGACCGAGTATGCGGGCCGGGGAGCAGGACGGACGAATGCGCTCGAGTCGGTCGGCAGCACGCGCTCGGGATCGAGCCCCGCGAGCTCGAAGATGCGCCTCGCGAAGCCGTACCAGCTCACCTCGCCCGCGTTCGTCCCGTGGTAGATCCCCGCGGGGACGCCCGCGTCGATGAGGGCGACGAGCTGCGCGGCGAGGTCGACGGTCCAGGTCGGCTGCCCGAGCTGGTCGGTCACGACGCTCACGGTGTCGCGCGAGGCCGCGAGGGAGAGCATCGTCCGGGGGAAGGAGCTCCCGTGCGCGCCGTAGAGCCACGCCGTGCGGACGACCGCGGTGCCGTCGGCGTAGGCGCCGAGCGCCCGCTGCTCCCCGGAGGACTTCGTCATGCCGTAGGCGCTCTTCGGGTTCCGCGGGTGCGTCTCGGCGTAGGGGCGGACCTCGTTGCCGGAGAAGACGTAGTCGGTCGAGATCTGGATGAAGCGCGCGCCGTGGGCCCTCGCGGCGAGGGCGAGGTGCTCGGGACCGAGCGCGTTGACCTCGTGCGCGAGGCGCGCATTCTCCTCCGAGGTCTCGACGTCGTCGACGCGGGTCCAGGCGGCGCAGTTGACGATGACCTCGTAGCCGTCGAGCGCCCACAGCGGCGCCTCGGGGTCGGTGATGTCGAGCTCGGCACGGGTGAATGCGCGGGCCCGCGTCCCGAGCGCGGCGACGAGGTCGGTGCCGAGCATGCCCGCCGCGCCGATGACGGCGACGGAGCCGGGGGCGCGGCCGAGCCCGCCCGCCGCGGAGGCGCTCACTGCCCCTGCGCCCGGTAGGCGGCCTCGGTCGCGTCCTTGGCGGGCGCCCACCAGTCCTCGTGCTCCCGGTACCACTCGATCGTCTGGGCGAGCCCGGCCTCGAAGTCGCGGTAGACGGGCTCCCAGCCGAGCTCCTCGCGAAGCTTCGTCCAGTCGATCGCGTAGCGCAGGTCGTGGCCGGGCCGGTCGGCGACGTGCTCGTAGTCGTCGGCGGGCCGGCCCATGAGCTGCAGGATGAGCTCGATGACCTGCCGGTTGTCGCGCTCGCCGTCCGCGCCGATGAGGTACGTCTCGCCGATGCGGCCGCGCTCGAGGATCGTGAGGACGGCGCGGGAGTGGTCGCTCGCGTGGATCCAGTCGCGGACGTTGTGCCCGCTGCCGTAGAGCTTGGCGCGCTCGCCGCGGAGCACATTCGTGATCTGCCGGGGGATGAACTTCTCGACGTGCTGGTACGGGCCGTAGTTGTTGGAGCAGTTGGAGATCGTCGCCTCGAGGCCGAAGGAGCGCACCCACGCCCGCACGAGCAGGTCGCTCCCGGCCTTCGTCGAGGAGTAGGGGGAGGACGGCCGGTACGGCGTCGTCTCGGTGAAGCGCGCGGGGTCGTCGAGCTCGAGGTCGCCGTAGACCTCGTCGGTCGAGATGTGGTGGAAGCGCGTCCCGTGGCGCCTCGCCGCCTCGATGAGCGTGTAGGTGCCGATGAGGTTCGTGTCGAGGAACGGCCTGGGGTCCCGCAGCGAGTTGTCGTTGTGGCTCTCGGCCGCGTAGTGGACGACGGCGTCGGCCTCGCCGACGAGCCCGTCGACGACGTCGGGGTCGGCGATGTCGCCCTGGACGAATGCGTATCGCGCCTCCGGCAGTCCCGCGAGCGAGGCGAGGTTGCCCGCGTAGGTGAGCTTGTCGAGCACCGTGACGTCGTGCTCGGTCTCGTCGATGAGGTGGTGGACGAAGTTCGAGCCGATGAAGCCGGCGCCGCCGGTGACGAGGATCCTCACGAGCCCCGATGCTACCGGGGCGCTCGCTCCGCGTCCGGTCCGGCTGGGATGATGAATGCGTGACCCCGTCCGCCGTCGAGCCCTCGGTCTCCGTCGTGCTCTGCACGCACAACGGCGCCGAGTTCGTCGGCGAGCAGGTCGCGAGCATCCTCGGGCAGTCGCGGCGCCCGGACGAGCTCGTCCTCGGCGATGATGCCTCGCGCGACGACACGGTCGGCCTCGTCGAGACCGCGCTCGCTGGCAGCGGCATCCGGCTGACCGTCCTCCGCAACGACCCGCCGCTCGGCGTGACGAGGAACTTCGAGCGCACCGCGCTCGCGGCGTCCGGCGAGCTCCTCGTCTTCAGCGACCAGGACGACGTGTGGCACCGGGAGCGCGTCGCCCGCACGCTCGCGGCCTTCGCCGCGGACCCCGGGCTCCTCCTCGTCCACTCGGATGCGCGGCTCGTCGACGGGGAGGGCCGCCCGCTCGGCCGGACGCTCTTCGAGTCGATGGGGGTGACCGACTGGGAGCTCGACCGGATCCGCGCGGGCCGCGGCATCGAGGCGCTCGTGCGGCGCTCGCTTGTCACGGGCGCGACGATGACGGTCCGCCGGGGCCTCATCGAGCGCGCCGCGCCCTTCCCGGAGTCCTGGGTCCACGACGAGTGGCTCGCGATCGTCGCCGCGCTCACGGGTCGCTTCACGGTGCTCGCGGAGCCGCTCATCGACTACCGGCAGCATGGCGGCAATCAGATCGGCGCCTCGCGGCTCACGCCCCGCTCCGCGGTCCGGAAGCTCCTCGAGCCGCGGGGGCCGAGGAATGCGCGGCTGCTCGACAACACCGTGTCGCTCGTCGAGCGGCTGCCCGCGCTCGTCGGCGTCGACCCGGCGGATGCTGAGCTCGTCCGGGGCAAGCTCGCGCATGAGCGGTTCCGGTCCGCGCTGCCGGCGGCGCGCATTCCTCGCATCCCGCTCGTCCGCGCGGCTCGCGCCCGCGGCGACTACGACCGCTTCTCGCAGGGTCGCCGCGATGTCCTCCGCGACCTCATCCAGCCCGCCTGATCACGCCGTTTTCAGGTGCGGGCCGGGGAATCGGGCCGATCCGGCGGCTGTGACCCCCGCTGCACCTGAATACGGCCCGGCACACCTGAAATGGGAAGGCTCTCTAGACTTGCGGGGTGGACGTCCGGGAGCTCGCCGTCGCGGGCGCGATCGAGTTGACGCCGCGGATCCATCGGGACGAGCGCGGCGCGTTCACCGAGTGGTACCGCTTCGAGGCGCTCGAGGGGGCCGTCGGGCATCGGCTCGACCTCCGGCAGGGGAACCTCTCGGTGAGCCGCGCGGGCACGGTCCGCGGCATCCACTACGCGGATGTCCCGCCCGGGCAGGCGAAGTACGTCACCTGCGTGCGCGGCGCCGTCATCGACTACATCGTCGACCTCCGGGTCGGTTCGCCGGGTTTCGGCACCTGGGACTCGGTCCGGCTCGATGACGTCGACCGGCGCGCCGTGTACCTGCCGGAGGGGCTCGGCCACTGCTTCGTCGCGCTCGAGGACGACTCGACCGTCACCTACCTCGTCTCCGAGGTCTACAACCCGACCGCCGAGCACGGCATCGACCCGCTCGACCGGGAGGTGGGGCTCGACTTCCCTGCGGGGCTCGAGCTGCTGCTGAGCCCGAAGGACACGGCGGCGCCGAGCCTCGCCGAGGCGCTCGCCGCCGGCGCGCTGCCGAGGCTCGAGGATGTCGAGGCGCACACGGCGGCGCTCCGCGCGCATTCGTCGGCGGGGAGGAATGCGCGCGCCGCGACGACGGTCGAGGGAGGGACTGGGCGGTGAAGGGGATCATCCTCGCGGGGGGTTCGGGCACCAGGCTCTGGCCGATCACGAAGGGCATCAGCAAGCAGCTCATGCCCATCTACGACAAGCCGATGGTCTACTACCCGCTCGCGACGCTCATGAGCGCGGGGATCCGGGAGATCCTCATCATCACGACGCCAGACGACCGCGCGAGCTTCGAGCGCCTGCTCGGCGACGGCTCGGAGCTCGGCATCCGGCTCGAGTACGCGGTGCAGCCCTCGCCCGACGGGCTCGCGCAGGCCTTCCTCATCGGCGAGGAGTTCATCGGGGATGACCGGGTCGCGCTCGTCCTCGGCGACAACATCTTCCACGGCGCCGCGCTCGACGAGTCGCTGCGCGCCCACACCGAGGTCGACGGCGGCCTCGTCTTCGCCTACCAGGTCCGCGACCCCCGGGCGTACGGCGTCGTCGAGTTCGACGCGGATGGCCGCGCGATCTCGATCGAGGAGAAGCCGGCGCAGCCGAAGTCGAGCTTCGCGATCCCGGGCCTCTACTTCTATGACAACGAGGTCGTCGAGATCGCCCGCTCGATCACCCCGAGCGCCCGCGGCGAGCTCGAGATCACGAGCGTCAACGAGCGGTACCTCACCGCGGGCCGCCTGCACGTCCAGGTCCTCGACCGCGGCACCGCCTGGCTCGACACGGGTACCTTCGAGTCGATGGTGCAGGCCGGCGAGTACGTCCGGGTCATCGAGGACCGGCAGGGCGCGAAGATCGGCTGCATCGAGGAGGTCGCCTGGCGCAACGGCTGGATCGACGACACGCGGCTCGCCGAGCTCGCGGAGCCGCTCCTCAAGTCCGGCTATGGGCGATACCTGCAGGGCCTGATCGCGTGACCCGGGTCCTGATCGTCACCGGCGGGCCGATCGGGGATCGGATGGCCGGGCCGTCGATCCGGTCGTGGCATCAGGCGCGCGTGCTCGCCGCGGACGGGCACGAGGTGCGGCTCGTGACGACCGCGGGTCTCGACCCCGAGTCGTCGGCGGTGACGCATGTCGCATGGGCGAGCCTCGCGATCCAGCCGGGTGACGCGCGGGCCTTCGGCGAGCAGGAGCGCTGGGCGGAGGTCGTCGTCGTGCAGGGGCACGCGGTAGAGCACTTCCCCGTCCTCGCCTCGACGGACCGGGCGCTCGTCGCCGACTGCTACGACCCGATGCACCTCGAGATGCTCGAGCAGGGCCGCGCCGAGCCCCGCGCGACGTGGGAGCTCATGGTCGACAGCCGCACGGAGCTCCTCAACCAGCAGCTTGCCATCGCCGACCTCGTGCTGTGCGCCTCGGACCGTCAGCGGCACTTCTATTTGGGGCAGCTCGCGGCGCTCGGCCGGCTCACCCCCGAGGCGTATGAGGACGACCCGCACCTCGCGCGGCTGCTCGCGATCGCGCCGTACGGGCTCGAACCGGCGGCACCGGTGCGTGCCGCGACCCCCGTCATCCGCGGCGTCGTCGAGGGGATCGGGCCCGAGGACCGGCTCCTCGTGTGGGGCGGCGGGGTGTACCCGTGGTTCGACCCCGCGACGCTCGTCCGCGCGACCGCGGCGCTCGCCGAGCGCAGGCCCGAGACGAGGCTCCTCTTCCTCGGGACCCGCACCCCGGGCATTCCTCCCATGGGCGTCGTCGCGGAGTCGATCGAGCTCGCGCGCGAGCTCGGCGCGCTCGACCGCTCGGTGTTCTTCGGCGAGGGCTGGGTGCCGTACACGGAGCGCGGCGCCTGGCTCGCCGAGGCCGACGCGGGGGTGTCGACGCACCACGTCCACCTGGAGACCGAGTTCTCCTTCCGCACCCGGATCCTCGACTACCTGTGGGCGGGCCTGCCGATGGTCGTCACGGAGGGCGACGCCTTCGCCGAGCTCGTGGCGCGCGAGGGCCTCGGCCTCGTCGTGCCCGCCGGGGATGTCGACGCGCTCGCGGAGGCGCTCGAGCGGGTGCTCTACGACGAGGGGCTGCGGGCCTCGGCGGCCGCGGCGATCGCGCGGGTCCGCGAAGGCTTCGTCTGGGAGACGACGATGCGGCCGCTGCGGGACTTCGTCGCCGCGCCGCACGTCGCCGCGCCGTTCCGCGAGGGCCGCCGCCCGCCGCGGCTCGCGGGGGCCGCGCGTCCGGCGACGGGCCTCCGCCGGGACATCAAGCTCGCCTGGCATTTCCTCCGCAACGGCGGCGTCGGCGAGGTCGCGCGCCGCGTCCGCGCACGCCGGGCCCGCGGATGAGCGAGGCAGGAATGCGCGGCCCGGCTCCCGAAGGTCCGCCGCTGCCCGGCGGCCGCCGCGCCCTCACCCGTCGCATCCTCGCCTTCGCGGGCGTGCCCTTCGTCTCACTCATCGCGCCATTCCTCTTCCTGCCGGTCCTCGCCCGGATCGCGGGGGAGGACGCCTGGGTCGCGATCGCGCTCGGCACGTCGGCGGGCGCCTTCGCCGCGCTCGTCGCGGGGCTCGGCTACCCGACGCTCGCGCCGCCGCAAGTCGCCGTCGCGGACGCGCACGGCCGTCGCCGCTACCTCGCGACGAGCCTCCACGCGAGGCTGCCGCTCTGGTGCGCGGCCGCCGCCGTGGCGCTCCTCGTCGCCGTGCTGCTCGCCCCGCCGAGCCACGGCGTCGACGCGGGGCTCATGGCGCTCGCCTCGAGTCTCGCGGGCCTCGCGCCGACGTGGCACTGGATCGGGGTCGGTCGCGTCGCGCCCATGCTCTGGTCCGAGGTGCTGCCGCGGCTCGCGGCAACGGTCGCCGCCGCCGGGATCCTGCTCGCCGGCGGTCCGGTCGTCTGGTATCCGGCGCTGCTCCTCGCCGTCGCCATCCTCGGCCCCGCGGTCGTCTACTGGCTCGTCGCGGGCCGCGAGCTCCTCGTCGTCGACGCCGCCGCGGTGGGCCGGATCTACCGGGAGCACCCCCCGGCGGTCATCGCCGAGTCGGCGGCGGGGGCCTACAACGCGCTCGCCGTCACCTTCGTGACGGCCGTCGCCCCCGTTGCCGCCGCCGCGAGCTACGTCTCCGGTGACCGTGCCTACCGGGTCGGTCAGTACGCGGTCTCCGCGCTCGGCAACGCCCTCCAGGGGTGGACGGTCGAGGCCGGTGCGGGCTCGGTCCCGCGCCGCCTCCGCGTCGTCGTCGCGCTCCATGCCGGCCTCGGCGTCCTCGGCCTCCTCGCCTTCGGGCTGCTCGGCCCGTGGCTCACCGCACTCCTCTTCGGCGAGACCGTCGCGATCGACGCGCTCACCGCCTGGGGTTTCGGGGTCGCGACGCTCGGTGTCTCGCTCGGCACCGCGTTCGGGCGGATCGGGCTCATCGTGCATGGCGCGCGCCACGCATTCATGGTCTGTGTCCTCATCGCCGCCGGCATCGGGGTCACCGGCCTCATCGTCGGGGCCGCGATCTTCGGCGCCGCGGGCGCGGCGTGGGGGCTCGGGATCGCGGAGGCCTGCTCGGCGGTGCTCCAGGGCGTCGTGCTCCTCGTGACGATGCGGGCGAGGCGTGCATCATCCCCCGAGGGGCGAGCGGATAGGCTCGAGCACCGGAAGGAGCTTCGGTGAGAGTTCTGGTCGCGATCCCGGCGCTCAACGAGGAGGAGGCCATCGGCGGCGTCCTCGGCTCGCTCGCTGCGGCGCATCCGCTCGAGGACGTCGTCGTCATCGACGACGGCTCGAGCGACGCCACCGGGCGGATCGCGAAGGCCGCAGGCGCGCACGTCGTCACGCACCCGATCAACCTTGGCGTCGGCGCCGCGATGGGCACCGCGTTCAAGTACGCCGTCGAGCGCGGCTACGACGCGGTCATCCAGTTCGACGGCGATGGGCAGCACCGGCCGGAGCACCTCGGCGAGCTCGTTGCCGCCGCGGCCGACGCCGACATCGTCATCGGGAGCCGCTTCGCCGACGGCGGCAGCTTCAAGTCCTCGGCCGCGCGGCGCGGCGTCCAGCGGGTGATCGCCCGATTCGCCTCGGGGTACGCGGGCACCCGGCTCACCGATGCGACGAGCGGCTTCCGGATCGCCGGTCCGCGCGCCCTCCGCGTCTTCGCGGCGCACTACCCGGTCGAGTGGCTCGGCGACACCGTCGAGTCCATCGTGCTCGCGACGAGGCAGGGGCTGACGGTGCGGGAGATCCCCGTCGTCATGAATGAGCGGGCTGGCGGCGCCCCGTCCCAGTCACTGTTCCGGGCGATCCTGCACACCGGCCGCATCCTCTTCATCCTCGGGCTCGCGAGCATCCGCAGCGTGCCGCCGCAGATCAGGGCGCTGCAGCGCCGGACGCAGAATGAGGTGGCCCGATGACCCCGCAGATCCTCGCGATCGCGCTCGCGATCGTCCTCCTCCTCGTCGTCATCATGCTGCTGCGCTCGTACGTGCTGCCCGAGAAGTACGCGGTGCTCTGGCTCGGCGCGTCCGTCGCGGCGATCATCCTCTCGGCGTGGCCCGGACTCCTCGATGCGGTCGCCGCATTCTTCGGCGTCGCCCAGTCGATCAACCTGCTCTTCGTCGGCGCCTTCGTCGTCGTGCTGCTGCTGCTCATGCAGGTGAGTCTCGAGGTCGCCAGGACGCGGGACGAGCTGCGGCGGGCGATGCAGCGGATCGCCCTCGAGCTCGAGCGCCGCAAGGAGCGGGATGACTGATCCGACCCCCGCGGGCACCGCCCCGCGCCGCCGCTTCCGTGCGCTCTGGCTCGCGCCCGTGCTCGCGCTCATCGCGCTCCTCGCGTGGGCCTTCGCCTCGCCGATCGGCGCGGGCCCCGATGACGACTACCACCTCGTGAGCACGTGGTGCGCGGCAGGCAATGAGACCGCGTGCCAGCCCGGCGCGACGGCGACGACCCGGGTCATCTCGACGAGCCTCCGCGACATCGCCTGCTACGCGCAGCACGAGGAGCGCAGCGCCGCCTGTCAGGGGGAGATCTTCGACGCGGCGCCGAGCTGGGAGACGGACCGCGGCAACTTCGCGGGCGAGTACCCGCCGGTCTACTACGGGGTCATGCAGTTCCTCGCGATCGACGACATCCAGGTCGGTGCGCTGCTCATGCGGGCGCTCACCGCCGTGCTCTTCGTCGCACTCGCGACGGCGCTCGCCGTCCTGCTCGCCCCCGGTCGCCGCCGGACGCTCCTGTGGGGATGGCTCGTGACGCTCGTCCCGCTCGGCGTCTTCATCATCCCGTCCAACAACCCGAGCGGCTGGGCGGTCATGGGCGTGGGCACCGCATTCCTCGCGCTCCTCGGATGGTTCGAGTCGGCGGGTCGTCGACGCTGGGCGCTCGGCGCGCTCTACCTCCTCGGGATCGTCATCGCGGCCGGCTCGCGCGGCGACGCGGGCGTCTACGCCGTCGGCGCCTCGGTGACCGCCGCGCTGCTCACCTCCGAGTGGACGCGCGACTGGCGACTCCGGGCGGTCCTGCCGATCATCGGCATCGCGATCGCGGTCGTCTTCTTCGTCTCGGCAGGCCAGTCCGGGGTCGCGGCGACGGGCTTCACGAGCGGCGGGGGCGGTGCGAGTCTCACGGTCGGCGCGGACGGCGAGGCCGAAGCGGTCCCGCTCGCGGGCTTCGGGCTCGCCGCATACAACCTCCTCATGTTGCCGTTCCTCTGGACCGGCGTCTGGGGGACCTGGGGGCTCGGCTGGCTCGACACCCGCCTGCCGTCGATCGTGCCGTGGGCGGCGACCGCCGCATTCATCGTCGTCGGATTCGCGGGACTCGGCCGGCTCGCCTGGCGCAAGGCGATCGCCGTGAGCGGCGTGCTCCTCGTGCTCATCGCACTGCCGCTCTACGTCCTCACGGCGGGCGGCGACAAGGTCGGGGAGAATCTCCAGCCGCGATACCTGCTGCCGCTCCTCGTACTCTTCGCGATGGTGCTCCTCAGCGAAGTGCCGCGCCGGGCGCCGCTCGCCTTCACCCGGATCCAGACCTTCACGATCCTCGGGGCACTCGCGATCGCGAACCTCGTGGCGCTCCAGGTCAATCTCCGCCGCTACGTCACGGGTGCCGATGTCCAGGGGCCGAATCTCGATGCGGGCGCCGAGTGGTGGTGGCCCGGCCTGCCCTTCGGGCCGAACGCGGTCTGGCTCGTCGGCGTGCTCGCCTTCGCGGGGCTCCTCGCCGTCCTCTGGCCCGAGCTGCGCCGCCCGGCGCTACGCTCGCCCGAGACGCTGCGCTGACGGCTCAGCGGGGCAGCGGCTCGTAGAGCTTCGGGGCCCGGTTGACGGCCTCGATCGCCGCGGTGAAGTCGACGCCGACGACGTCGAGGTACCACTTGAGGTTCGGGTAGCGGGGGGTGTTCTCCTCCTCGACGAGGCGCAGCGCCTCCTCGCGGGTGAGGTCGCCCTCGCGGACCTGGTTGCTCCGGAAGGTGTCGTGCTCGGTGAAGCCGGCGATCGTGTAGTACGCGTAGTTGTAGAACGCCGCGGTCCCGTCGCCGATCCGCCAGGTGGTCTGGGTGTCGGGGGCGCGCTCCCAGTCGTACTCGCTGTCGAGCACCGACTCGATCTCCTGCTCGTCCCAGCGCCAGTAGTCGAAGACGTGGAAGTAGTCGGTCTTCGTCGTGAAGCTCCGGTAGTACTCGCCCGAGAGGGTGTCCCACAGGGATCGGTTGAAGTAGCCGGGGCTCTGCAGCATCGCCTTGAAGCGCAGCGACTGGTAGCGCAGTTGCTTCATGGCGCCGTGGCTGTAGACGCGCTGCTCGGCGAAGTCCGGCGGGACGCCGAGGAAGCCGGCCTTGAAGTGGGTGACCTCGAGCGGGTTGATGCTCCACAGGTTGAGGGAGACGCCCGTCTGCTTCTTGATCGTCTCGATGTGGCGGAAGAAGTGCTTGTCGCCGGCGGTGAGGACGCTGAGCATCCCGAGGTGGGGGCGCTTGATCCAGGCGTTGAGGTTTCGCCGGATGTAGTCGCGCTTCTTCGTGATGTCGGGCGCGACGATGATGTTCTCGACCCCGAGCTTCGCCGACATGCGGCTCACGTTGCGGCGGCCGAGGTCGGTGACCATGCCCCAGTCGTAGGTGTAGGTGATGGGGCGCAGGCCGAGCTCGTGGATGATGAGGTGGAGTCCGTAGGAGCTGTCGCGTCCGCCGGAGAAGGGCACGAGCACCTCGTCGCCGTGGGCGCGGCGGTACGGCTCGACGAGCGCGAAGAGCTCCTCCTTGGGGCGCGGGTGGTTCCGTGACTTGTAGTGGAGGCAGTAGTTGCAGACGCCGTTCTCGTCGAAGGCGATGTACGGCATCGTCTCGGGGAGGACGCAGCGCGTGCATCGGCGCAGCTCGTGCTTCGGGTAGACGAGGAGCGCCTCCTCCTCGGCGGAGACGCCGAGCCCGGGGACAAGGTCGACGGAGCGGTCCGCCCACTCGGTGATCGGGATCTCCGTCTCCTGCGTCGGCACGTCGACGATCTCGACGTCGCGGCGGACCTGACGGATCCCTGTCGCCTGGATCTGCTCGAGCGGGTACCGCTCGGAGGAGAAGACGAGCCCGCCGGACTTGTCGCCGACGTAGAGGCTGCCGTTGTTCGAGAAGAGCAGGAGCTTGCCGAGGCGGGGGATGAGCGCCGCGCAGGCGACGACGCCCTCAGCGAGGTCGAGCACGCGGGCGGCGGCGGTCTCGACGCTGCCGCCGGCCTCGAGGTGCGAGGCGATGATCGCGGGGATCGTTTCCGTGTCGATCGTCAGTGTCGGCGTCTTGCCGAGCTCGGCCCAGATGGCGGCTTCGTTGACGATGATGCCGTTGTGGAGGACGATGACCTGCTCGCGCTCGACGGGCTGGTTGTCGCTCGTGCCGTTCGTCACCAGGCGGCTGTGGCCGAAGAAGAGATTCCCGAGGGGAGGAATGCGTCGCAGCAGTCGGTCGATCGGCAGGTCCGCGCGGTAGGCACGGTACCCGTCCGCCTGCCGGATGACCATCCCGCTCGAGTCGCGGCCACGCTGCTGCGCGTGCTTGACGAGGATCTTCGCTGAGGCGGCGTCGAGGTCATTCGGGCCGATGTAGCCGAAGATTCCGCACACGTGTTGTTCTCCGATTCCGGGCCCGCCGGATGACACGGAGACTGCCGCCCGCGAGCCGTGTCAATGATGCCATGTGCGGACCTAGGAATTTCGCAGCGCGCTCAGGTGCGTCGCCTCGTGGTCCTCGCCGCGATGCGCCTCGCCGGGTCGCCACGGTCGGCCGATCGTTAGGATGTCCGGGTGTCAGAACCCGCGTCGTCCGCTTTCAAGCGTGCACTCGTCGTCTGCTATTCGTCTGTGAAGAACGACGCGAGGGTCTCGAAGCAAATCCGCTGGCTCGAGGCGTCGGGCTATGTCGTCGACGTGCTCAGTCGAGGCCCAGAGCATCCCGATGCCACCGGCCAGGCATTTCAGATCGGGGAGCCTACGAAGCGCTTGCAACTCATCGTTTTCGCGATGATGCCTGCTCGACTGCGTTACGAGAACACGGTTGCGAAGTATTTGCCGATTCGCGAGCTCGCAGCGCAGCACTACGACCTTGTCGTCGTCAACGACCTGCACTTACTTCCGTGGGCCGTTGAGGCGCTTCCGAAGTTGACAGATGGTCCCGTCGTGCTCGACCTGCATGAGCTCTACCGTGACAACGGCACAGGCTTGGTGCACCGGTTCGTGTACGCGCGGTATGACGAATGGCTGCTCCGGTTCATCGATGCTCCGGTCTTCACGAAGCACCTCACGGTGGCGGAGGGGATCGCGGATGTTTATCGCGACGACTTTGGACTTGAGCGGCCTGATGTGATCAGAAACGTGGCGCCCTACGAGGATCTCGAACCCTCGTCGGTGGATCCCGAAGACATCGTGCTGGTCCATCACGGCTACGCGGCGGTCGAGCGTGGCATCGACATCATGCTCGATGCGGCGCTGCTGATGGATAAGCGATATCGGCTGGTGCTGATGGTCCTCGGTGACGAACGGACGCTGCGACCGCTCCGCGAGCACCCCGCGGTGCGGGCCGGTCGGGCGGAGCTACGTGAGCCAGTGAAGGTGACCGAGGTCGCGCGCACGCTCAACCAATACGATCTCGAGCTCATCTTCTTCCCGCCCCGTTTCCCCAATAACACCTATGCGCTGCCGAACAAGTTCTTCGAGGCAGTCCAGGGGCGGCTCGGTGTGGTGATCGGTCACAGCCCCGAGATCGTCCCCTTCGTCGAGGAGCACGGGCTGGGCATCGTCATTGATGGATGGACCGCGCAGGACCTCGCGGCGGCGCTTAATGGACTGACTGTCGAGAGGATCGTGGCGATGAAAGAGGCTGCGGGGCGCGCGGCATTCGAACTATCGGATCGAGGCGAAGCGCCGAGGTTCCTCCGTGCCGTCGGCATTTGACCGACGGACTGCGAGGCTCAGGCGACCGCCTTGCCGATGACCCGGTAGACGACGCCCGGCCACTTGTCGGCGGAGGAGACCCGGCGGCCGTCGGCGACGGCCTTGATGCCGGGCAGGTCCGCGGGGCCGAGCTCCCGGTACTCAGCGTGGTCCGCCTGCACGACGGCCGCGTCGACCGGCTCGCCGAGGTGGTAGGGCTGGAAGCCGAGCCGCTCGAGCTCCTCGTCCGTGTAGAGCGGGTCGTGCACGAGCGGGACGGCGCCGCGATTTCGGAGCGCCTCGACCGCGCCGAAGACGCCGGAGAAGGCGGTCTCCTTGACACCGCCGCGGTAGGCGGCGCCGAGCACCGCGACGCGGGCGCCCTCGAGGCTGCCATAGGCGCCCTCGAGGAGGCCGATCGTGTAATCCGGCATCCCAGCGTTCGCGGCGCGGGCGGCCGCGACGACGGTCGCCTCGGGATCGTTCCATAGGTAGAGCCGCGGGTAGACGGGGATGCAGTGGCCGCCGACCGCGATGCCGGGCATGTGGATGTGGGAGTACGGCTGCGAGTTCGATGCCTCGATGACCTGGTAGACGTCGATGCCGGTCTTGGCGGCGTAGCGCGCGAACTGGTTCGCGAGCCCGATGTTCACGTCGCGATAGGTCGTCTCGGCGAGCTTCGCGAGCTCGGATGCCTCCGCACTGCCGAGGTCCCAGACGCCGTTGCCGCGCGGGAGGTCCGGGCGGGGGTCGAAGTCGAGCACCGCCTCGTAGAACTCGACCGCGCGCTCCGCGCCGCGCTCGCTCAGACCGCCAACGAGCTTCGGGTACTTCCTGAGGTCCTCGAAGACCCGCCCGGTGAGGACGCGCTCGGGGGAGAAGACGAGATCGAAGTCGACGCCCTCGACGAGCCCGGAGGCCTCCTCGAGCATCGGCTTCCACCGGTTGCGGGTCGTGCCCACGGGGAGGGTCGTCTCGTAGGAGACGAGCGTGCCGGGGGTGAGGACCTCGCCGAGCGACTTCGTCGCGGCGTCCATCCAGCCGAAGTCCGGCTCCGCGGTGACCTCGTCGACGAAGAGGGGCACGACGAGCACGACCGCGTCGGCGCCGGGGACGGCGTCCGCGTACTCGGTCGTCGCGCGCAGTCGGCCGGCGGGGACGAGCTCGCTGAGGCGCTCCTGGAGGTGGGCCTCGCCCGGGAAGGGCTCGGTGGCCTGGTTGACGAGATCGACCGTCCGTTGGGACACATCGACGCCGACGACATCGTGGCCCTTGCTGGCGAATTGGACGGCGAGCGGAAGCCCGATCTTGCCGAGGGCGATGACGGCGATCTTCAAGAGGTATCTCCAGGTCGAGGCGGGTGCAGCAATCCTACGCCGCGGCGATCTTCACCCCCGCGTCGGCGACGCGGGCCGCGATGCGCGTGAGCGAGAACTCCCGCGCGGACCAGATGGCGAGAGAGGTGCGCTCGGCGGGTGGCAGCGGCGCCGCCGCCGCGTCGAGCATCGCCTGCGAGACGGCCGCCGGCTCGTAGGCGACCGCGGTACCTGCGCGAGGGTGCTCGGCGTCGTTGAGGAACGCCACCGTGGGGCCTCGCCCGGCATAGATGACCGGACAACCCGCGGCAAGGGACGAATACACCTTCGTCGCGAGTGCGTAGTCATTCGGTGGCAGCGGCGCGAGGCTCGCGACGCTCGCGGTCGCGGCGGCGAGAATCGGCGACAGCTCGGCGGGCGAGATCGGCGCGTGGAAGGCGACGGCGTGCTCGAGTCCGAGCTCCGCGACTCGCGCCTGGAGCGCCTCGCGATCCTCGCCGTTGCCGTAGAAGTCGAGCCGCGCATTCGGCTCGATCTCGAGGACCGCGGGCATCGCCTCGAGGAAGACACCCGCGCCATGCCACTCCGAGTAGGTGCCGGCGTAGACGAAGCGCGGCTCCGAGGGCGGCTCCTCGCCGCCGTAGAGGAAGTCTTTCGTGTCGGCGCCGAAGCCGATCGGCATCGCCGGGGCGGTGATTCCGACCTCGCGGAATCGCGCGAGGAGCGGTTCGTGCGCGGCGAACAGCATCGCGGCGCCGTTGAGGCCCCAGCGCTCGAGCCGGCGCAGCGTGCCGATGACGAGCGGGTTGCTCGTGACGAGCTCGGCGGCCTCGGTCCAGTAGTCGGCCGCCCGCACCGCATAGGGCACCCGACGGAGCCAGGCGATGACGCGGGCGACGGCGACGGTCGTGGGAGGCGGCTCGACGATGAGCAGATCGGGTTTCGGGCCGAAGAGCAGCCGGAAGGCGAGTGGCACGTCGAAACTCATGTAGCTCAGGTAGCCGCGGACGTACTGCTGCCGGTCGCGCTTCACCGCGGCGCGGCGCACGCGGATCCCCGGCGGGTCGTCGATCGTCATACCGCGCGGTGGCTTCGCGGTCAGGACGACGACTTCGTGGCCGCGATCGCGGAACTCCTCGGCCCACGTCCGAAGGATGCCAGAGGCGGCCGAGATCTCCGGGCCGAAGATTCGGGTGGCGATCATCACCCTCATGGGCGTCCGTCGGCTCCGTGCTCGGCGAGAAGGCGGCCGATGAGCGCTTCCTGCACCTCGCGGTCGGGAATGCTCGAGAGCTCCCGCGCGGCCCGGGCGGAGGCCGCCTTGAAGTCGGCAACCTGCTCTGCGCTGAGACCCTCGAGCGTCTCGACCAGCGCGTCGGCCGTCGTGTCGGCCGTGATGAGCCCGATCCCGTACTTCGCGATGTGCGTGTTGATCTCCGGTGCCGGGGAGAAGACAAGGCCGAGCCTCGCCTGGACGAAGTCGAAGAACTTGTTCGGCAGGTGGAATTGGTGGCTCAGGGTCTTGAGCGGGTAGAGGAAGACGCCGAGGTCGTACTGGTTGAGCACGGTCGGCAGGGTCTCGGGCGGGACCGGGTCGTGCACCGTCACCCGCGGGTTGCCGGCCGCCGCCTTCTTGATGACGTCGAGGTGGCCGCCGGGCACCCGCAGCAAGTAGAGGTCGAGCGAGAAGCGCTCGCCGAGCCGGTCGACCGCCTCGATGAGTTCGAGGATGTTCCGCTCGGCGTCCGCGGTGCCGCTGTGGACCAGACGGATCCGCTCCGGATCGACCGGCGATGGCGCGAGATCCTGGAGGTCGGCGGCGTTGCGGACGATCTCGTGCGGGACCCCGTAGCGTTCGGTGTAGAGGTTCGCGAGACCGCCGCTCACGCTCGTGAGCGCGGCGACGTGCGGCAGGTACTTCCGGCAGAGGTACTCCATGTACGGGCCGACGAGCACGCGCCAGACGAGGACCGTGGCGCGCTCTTCTGCAGCCCACTCGTGCATGTCCGCGTAGACCGGGGCGCCCTTCGCCGCGGCGAAGGCGAGCGGGAGGGCGCGGGCATCGTTCGCGACGACGAGATCGTAGGGGCCCGAGTCAATGGTTTCGCGCTTCACCGCCTGCTCGCCCGGAGAGCGAAGTTCCACCGACTTGTGGAGGTGCATCGCGAGCTTCGCGACACCCGCCGGGGTCTGAGGTAGCGAGGCGGCGTGCTCCGGGACCTCGATGTGCCTTGCGACGCCCTCGGGTGCGTGGCCGTACCCGACTGTCGTCACCTCGCCTTGCTGGAGGAGCACCTCGAGCTGACGGAGCACCCTGGCATCGGCGTGGATCGGGGAGAACGAGACGCAGAGTATCCGGGGCGACGGCATGCTCCCGAGTGTAGAGCCGGGGCCGCCTAGGATTGGTCCCCGGACAGCATGGAAGGCGGGACGGATGTCGGCTGAGACACGACCGTACCAGCGGTGCACCCGCACCATCATGGATACCACCGACCCCGACATCTGGTTCGACGAGCACGGCGTCTCGTCGCACGCGCTCCACTTCGATGAGGTCTTCGCCGCGGACCTGGCGCGTGCCCAGGCTGGGGAGCGCGCGGAGGAGCTCACGGCACTCGTCAAGGAGATCAAGGCGGCCGGCAAGGGCAAGCCCTATGACTGCATCATCGGGGTATCGGGTGGCGTCGACAGCACCTACCTCGCGCTGCAGGCCGTCCGCCTCGGGCTCCGGCCGCTGCTCGTGCACTTCGACAGCGGGTGGAACTCGGAGTTGGCGACGGGCAATATCCACAATCTGGTCAGCTCACTGGGGCTCGACCTCTACACGCACGTCGCCGATTGGCGGGAGATGCGCGATCTCCAGCTGGCCTTCTTCAAGGCATCGGTGGCGAACGCGGACACCCCGACGGACCACGCATTCGGCTGGGTCGCCTACACGCAGGCCTCGAAGTACGGGATCAAGTACATCCTCTCGGGCGGCAACCTCGCGAGCGAGTCGATCCTCCCCGAGTCCTGGGGCTACAACGCCGACGACGCGAAGCACGTCAAGGCGATTCAGCGACGCTTCGGCTCGCTGAAGCTCAAGACCTATCCCTTGATGGGGATGTTCCGGCGGCACGTCTGGTATCCCTACGTGCGTCGCATCAAGACGGTGCGGCCGCTCAACCTCATGCCATATGTGTACGCCGATGCGAAGCAGGAGATCGCCAGGCACGTCGGCTGGCGCGACTACGGAGGCAAGCACTACGAGTCGGTGTTCACCCGCTACTTCCAGGGCTACTACCTCCCGCACAAGTTCGGGTTCGACAAGCGGCTCGCCCACTACTCGTCGCTGATTCTGTCGGGTCAACTCACGCGCGACGAGGCGCTGTCGCTCATGGAGAACTCGAACTATCCCGAGGAGCTCCGCAGACAGGACCATGAGTTCATTGCGAAGAAGCTCGGGCTCGGCGTCGACGAGTTCGAACGCCTCATCGAGTCGCCACCGGTCGACTATTCCGCATACCCGAACAACGCCCGGTTCTGGGCCCGAGCGCAGAAAATCCGGGAGCGGCTCAAATGACAGCGGCTCGCGTCCGAGTGCTGATCCTGACCTTCACCCCGTTCGGACAGGAGCCGCGAGCGCTCAAACAGGTCGCTTTCCTCCGCGAAGGCTATGACGTGGTCACTGCCGGGTTCGGGCCCGCACCCTTCGCCGACCTCGAACACGTCGAGATCCCTCAGGCGCCGACACAACGCTGGGGGGTGCTCGGCAAGTTGCTCGGTGCGGGCTTCCTGCTCCTGCACTGGTACCGGGCCTTGGCCTGGCTCAACGCGCTTGACCGCCTTGCCGGGCGTTTGCTCGGAGGTCGCGAGTGGGACCTGGTCATCGCCCACGACATCAAGGCACTCGACGCGGCGCTCGCGCTCAAGCCGCGTCACGGCGTGATCCTCGACCTTCACGAATACGCCCCGCGTCAGGAGGAGCACTCGTTCCTCTGGCGCCTCCTCATCGCTCCCTGGGCGCGATGGGTGTGCCGCACGGCTGTGCCGCGCGCCGCCGCTGTGGTTACGGTCGGGCAGGGCATTGCGGACGAGTACCTCCGCGAGTTCGGGATCAAGTCGATCGTGGTGGTCAATGCTACGCCGTACTACGACCTCGAGCCGGTCGAGGTCTCGACTCCGATCCGCCTGGTCCACAGCGGCGGTGTCGCGCCGCAGCGCCGACTCGACATCATGATCCGGGGCGTGCGGGAGTCGAAGGCGGACGTCACGCTCGACCTCTTCCTCGTCCCGGGCGAGCCTTCGCTCATGGCGGAGCTCCACGCGCTCGCGGAGGGCGACCCCAGGATCCGATTCCGGGACCCGGTGCCGTACCGGGAACTGGTGCCGACGCTCAACGGCTATGACCTCGGCCTCAGCATCTTCCCGCCGACGACGTTCAACCTCGCCTGGTGCCTGCCGAACAAGTTCTTCGACTTCGTCCAGGCTCGGCTCGGTGAGATCGTCGGACCCTCGACCGAGATGGCGCGCTTCGTCGAGGAGTACGGCATCGGCACGGTGCTGCCGGACTTCGAGCCATCGTCGCTCGCCGCAGCGCTCGAGTCGATCACGCCGGAGCAGGTGACGGCCTGGAAACAGGCCTCGGCAGCGCACGCCGAGGCGCTCTCGAGCGAATCGCAGAGCGAGATCTGGGAGCGGCTGCTCTCCGGCGTGTTGCTCGAGGGGACCACCTCGAGATGAGGTCTCGCCCGACGCAGACGCGATGCTCCTCGGTGCGTGCATGAGCGTCGCCATCGTCGCCTACGGCCTCGGCAACCTCGGCTCGGTCGTGAACATGTTCAAACGCATCGGCGTCGAGTCCCGGCTGGTCAGCGATCCGGCTGAGATCCTCGATAGCGAGCGGCTGCTGCTACCAGGTGTCGGTGCCTTCGACACCGGCATGCGGATGCTCGACGAACTCGGCCTCGTCGATCCGATCAGAGCATTCGCGGCGACGGGGAGGCCGCTGCTCGGGATCTGCCTCGGGATGCAGCTTCTGCTCGACGGCTCGGAAGAAGGACGATCCGCGGGGCTCGGCCTGATCCCCGGGCGCTCCAAGCGGTTCGTCGAGGTAGCGGGATTGCGTGTGCCGCACATGGGCTGGAATCACATCGAGTCGGCTCGCGAGGACGCGCTCTTCGCGGAACTCCCGGACGACAGCCGCTTCTACTTCGTGCACAGCTACCACGTCGTGCCGGAAGACGAGCGCCACGCACTCGCGACGACCTTCTACGGCGGACCGTTCACCTCGATGGTCCGGGATGGGAACGTCATGGGGGCCCAGTTCCACCCGGAGAAGAGCCACGATTTCGGCAAGCGGATCCTTCAGAACTTCGCCGTATCATGACGACGATCCCACGTGTCATTCCGGTGCTGCTCGTCAGCGACGGGTATCTCGTCAAACCCGTTCGGTTCAAGGGCGAGCAGTACATCGGGGACCCGATCAACGCCGTCCGGATATTCAATGAGAAGCAGGTCGATGAGCTCGTCATCTGCGACATCGACGCCTCGACGGTCGGCCGTGGCGTCAATTACTCACTGATTGAAGAGGTCGCTTCCGAAGCCTTCATGCCGGTCGGCTATGGCGGCGGCATCACCACGGCCGACGAGGCGAAGCGCGTCACCGGCATCGGAATCGAGAAGGTCGTCATCGGCACCGCCGCGGCCACTCGGCCGGAGGTCGTCTCCGAGGTAGCTGATGCGCTCGGTGCGTCGAGCACAGTGGTCAGCGTCGATGCCAAACGCCGTGTAGGTGGATGGGACACCTATGTGCGTCGTGGATCGATGCGCACCGGCATGCGCCCGGCGGAGGCGGCGGCGCGAGCGCAGCGCCTTGGCGCCGGCGAGATTCTTCTCTCGTCAATCGATCGAGAGAGCTCGCGCACCGGGTACGACCTCCGACTCATCGAGCACGTCAGCGTCGCGGTCACGGTGCCGATCATCGTGCTCGGCGGTGCGGGGAGCATACAAGATCTTGCTGCGGCACTGAACGTCGGGGCGTCAGCGGTGGCGGCAGGGACCATGTTCGTCCTGAACGGCAAGCATCGCGCCCCGCTCATCTCCTACCCGAGTCCGCGGGAGATCCGCACACTCAGCTAATGGGCCCCACGCTTCCGGCGGCCATGCACCGACTCAGCTTCCGTCGACGTCGTAAAGCGTGACCCAGCGGTGGAGGTTGATCAGCCGCCAGTGTGCGCCAGATCCCCACCCGAGCTCGGTCTCATTGAAGCCGCCGGTGATGCTGGGGCCCAGATCGGTTCGAAGAAAGGCGATTGGATGGTCTGGGTCAGTTGATTGTGCCGAGAGCCTTGCCAGCCATGAAGTCTCGGGCGTCTCAAAACCAACCTTGTCTCGGCGATCAACAACTTCATCCGGGACGAGGTCTCTCACGGCGTCGCGGAGAATCCGCTTCGATGTGCCATCCGGGCCGACGAGCCATTCCTCTGGTAGCCCCATCACAAACTCGGTCAATTCCCGGTCGAGGAATGGCACTCGGCTTTCGATCGAAAATCGCATCGAGTTCCGATCTCCGTTTCGGAGCAGAGACGGTAATCCGATGCGCGTCTGAGCGGACCTCAGCGTTGACATGAGCTGACGCCCGCGCACCGACGGCACCGTACTGGCCGGGAACCTGAAGTCGACCCCGCGATCGGAGAGGCGGGCGATATCGAGTATTGGCGACGCAGGCTGACGGATGATGCGCCCACGCAACCTTGGCGGGGCGAATTGTCCGGCTGCCTCGACAAGCATGGTGCGCGCATCGCGTCCAGGCCAACGCGCCCATTCGCGAACGAATCGCGCGGCCGCGCCCCAATGTCCTGTCTCGATCATGGACCGCATGCGAGGGGCCGGATACCCGAAATACCCGGCGAACACCTCGTCGCCACCCTGACCGTCCAATGTCACGACGATCCCGTGTTCACGCGCCAATCGGAACACGCTGTACTGCGCATATATGCTCGTCGAACCGAACGGCTCGCCCTCGGTCAGGATCAGATCGTCGAGGTCGCGCTCGAGGTCTGCAGATGTAGTGGCGACGGTATGAGACTGTGCGCCAAGTGCCTGTGCGACGGAATCGATCCAGCGCTCCTCGGATTGGGCGAACCCCGGTGCGATGTAGCTGAACGTTTGGATCGGCCGATCCGGCTCCAGGTGCCGCACCGCGCCGACGATCGCCGAGGAGTCGATGCCGCCAGAAAGAGCGATACCAACGGGAACATCGCTACGAAGGTTGTGTCGGACTGATTCGATGAAGAGTTGTCGGACTGCGTCGGTCGCCTCGACGTAGCTCCCGGTGAAAGTTTTCGCGACCGACGGCCACCAGTACCGGACCGGGTCGCCCATGGTCCCTGTGCTCAGCTCGACGGTGACGTGGTGGCCGGGTGCTAGCTGCGTGACGCCTTCGACAAAGGTCCGGTCGGTGTGGTCGACGATGCTCCACTGAAGGTAGTCGATCGCAGTCTGCCAATCCAGGCGCGGTTGCGACCGCGAATTCGCGAGCAACCCGCGGAGCTCGCTATTGAAGACGATCCGGTTCCGATCGCGGCGAATGTAGAGCGGCTTGATGCCGAACGGGTCGCGAGCCAGTGTGAGCGTGCCGGACATTATGTCGAGTACCGCGAAGGCGAACATGCCCTCGAGACGATCGAGAGTTGCGACTCCCCATTTCGCCCAGGCCTTGACAAGCACTTCTGTATCACCGTCGGACTCGAATGTCTCACCGGTCGCCAGGAGTTCCCTGCGGATCTCGACGTAGTTGGTAATCTCTCCGTTGAAGACGATCGTGAACCGTCCGCCTGCGATAGTCATCGGCTGGTGACCAGCCGGACTGAGATCGAGCACCGCGAGTCGGACGAGCCCTAGGTCGACGCGGGCGTCGGAACGCGGATCCTGCCAAACAAACTGACCGATGTCGTCAGGGCCTCGGTGTCGGATCGCCTCGAGCCCCAGTCGCAACGACTCTCCGTCTCGGGTGCTGCCGAAGCGCGACCAACTCCCCGCGATACCGCACACGGGATAAGCCTATGGCGTGGCAAGCATGAGCTTCTGAGGGAACGTCGCCTGTGCCGATTCAGGTGTTCAGGAGCGATGCGACTACTCGTTCGGCGGCGTGCCCATCGCCGTAAGGAGCCTCATCGACCGGCGCGGGCCTAGGCCGGTTTACGTTTATGGCAATGTCGTCGACGTCGTTCGAGAGCACGTTCCATCCACCTACGAGGGTCTCAACCCATTCAGTCTCGGATCGGATCGTCGTGGTGGGCACCCTGAGCAGGAATGCTTCTTTCTGCAGCCCGCCAGAGTCGGTTATCACGCCCGAACTGCCCATAACCGCAGCCACGAGCTCCGGGTATGGCAACGGGTCCATAGTCTGTAATCCTCCGCCGTCGAGTGGTATTTCATACTGATCAGCGAGTCTTCGTAGTCGAGGGTGGGCGAGTAGCAATGTTGGTCGGTCTAGTGCGGCGAGCGCTCGGATGATCTTGCGGAGACGACTTGGGTCATCGGTGTTGTCTGGACGGTGGATGGTGGCGATACGGTATTCGTTGATGCCATGTCCCGAGATGCCGGCGGTGCGCGACGCGAGGATCTGGTCCCGAACGTCGAACAGGACGTCCGTCATGACATCACCCACCAACGTTGAGCGCGCTACAAGCCCCTCGGCTTGCAGATGCCTCATAGCCGCGGCAGTGGGAGCGAGTAACAGATCGGCGGCGTGGTCAGTGAGGACACGATTGTGCTCTTCCGGCATTCGCCGATTGAACGATCGCAGGCCAGCTTCCAGGTGCGCGGTGGGCACATGGAGTTTGACGGCCGCGAGTGTCGCAGCGAGCGTGGAGTTCGTATCGCCATAAACCAGCACCCAGTCGGGAGACAACTCCTGGATGACGGTCTCGAGGGCGCCGAGCATCGCAGCAGTTTGTGCGCCATGAGGGCCGGATCCAACTGCGAGGTTCACATCGGGCGCTGGGATTCGAAGGTCCCGGAAGAACACGTCGCTCATCAATTCGTCATAGTGCTGGCCCGTATGGACTATGAGATGTTCCGCGCGCTCGCCTATGGCGGCAGCAATTGGCGCGAGTTTGACGAACTGTGGGCGGGCTCCTACGACACTGACGATCTTCACCGTCGGACTCCTCAAGTTTGCGGCCGCTTGAGTGTAGCCGTACGGCGGAGGCGCGGGTCGATAGACTCGGTCGGTCGTTCCACGAGGGGGTGGCTGATCAGCCCTGAGGTCGTGGAGACGGTTGGAGGCATATTCGGATGGCTAGCCGATGAACGCTACGCGTCCCCGAGTGCTGATCTTGTCATTTACTGAAACCGCGCGAAATCCGCGTCCCTTGAAGCAAATCGCTGTGTTGAAGGACGACTACGAGGTAACCGTGGCCTCCTTCGGCTCAAGCCCCGATCCTGATGTCGAATTCATCCAGCTGAACCCGAACCCACCGCGGAAGGGGCTTGCGCGAGTCGTAGGCGTGTTCACGCTTTTGTTCCTCGTCAGGCTCTTTCGAGTGCACGAGTGGTTGAACCCGCGGAATCGCGACGCGATCGATCGCTTGAGTGGGCGCAAATGGGAGGTTGTCATCGCGCATGACCCCGATACGGTTGCGGTCGCGGAGCGGATTGAGAGCGTTAGAGGTCTTCTTGTGGATCTTCACGAGTTCTCGCCCGACATGAGTGTGCCGTCGTTACGGTGGCGCTTGCTTGACCGGCCCTACTACAAGTGGGTCTGCGCGAACCGCGTTACAAGGGCGGCGGCAGTGACGACCGTGAGCCCTGGCATCGTCGAGCGGTACAAGCGAGAATTCGGTATCGAGGCGGAACTGGTGATGAACGCCACCCCGTTCCAAGACCTTGCCCCGTCCGAGACTTCGGACACTATCCGTCTTGTCCACAGCGGGATCGCTGCGCCAGATCGTCGCCTGGAGGTTCTCATTGAAGCGGTAGTGGCCAGCTCGGCGAACGTCACGCTCGACCTTTTTCTGGTGGAAACGACCGCGGCCTACTCTCAACTGCTACGGGACCGAGCCAACGGTGACGCCAGGATCCGGTTCAACGAGCCCGTCGCTTACCGTGACCTGGTCAGCACTCTGAACCGGTTTGACGTGGGTGTGCATGTAATTGCGCCGACGAGTTTCAACAACTTGTGGGCGCTGCCGAACAAACTCTTCGATTTCGTCCAGGCAAGGCTGGGTGTGATCGTTGGCCCATCCCCGGCTATGGCGGAAATTGTTGAGCGCGAACAGTTGGGGGCGGTCCTCCCCGGCTTCGACGCGACGGATCTCCAAGTCGAGATTGAACGGCTTGATGTGACAGTCGTGCGGGAGTGGAAACGTGCCGCCGCGGACGCCGCGCCGAGGCTGTCTGGTGAATCTCAAGCACGAATATGGCGCATGATCGTGGATCGTCTCGCACAAGTGTGAGCACCAGTCCTAAATCCCGCCTACATCGGGAGAACTGCTCGATCCGTTGTGGGCGCAGTGCCAGGACACGGCGCATAGACTTCGGCAGTCGAGTCGACGGGAGTTCGAATTGAAGCAGGTCCTTTCGCTCTATCGCGAGGTGTTAAAGGCGCTACCGCGGGACGGGCGGAGATTCCTCTGGACCTATTCATGGCTGCTGGCGTCGCTCGCTGTTTTTGACGCTGCGGCGCTCGCCTTGCTTGCCCTGGTTCTGGGGCCCGCGGCGACTGGCGACCCGGTTGTGCTGCCATTGCTCGGCGAGCTTGATGGGGCTGGCATGATTTGGGCGATCGGCGTGATCTGCGCGATCATGATCCTCAAGGGGATTCTGGCGGTCCTTGTCACCTGGTGGGCCACTCGCCGTATCCCTAGCTATCAGGTCCTCATCGGTGATCGCCTACTTCGCGCCTTCTTGGCGGCTCCATGGCGTGACCGTCTGCGCAAGAATTCGACGCAGATCATGCGTTTCGCGGATAGCGGCGTCGACGCGACAATCAACTCCTTTCTGCTACCCGGGGCGACCTTGCTCGGCGAGGTGGTCAATCTCATCGTTGTGATTGCGACACTGGCGATAGTCCAGCCACTGCTGGCGGTGACTACGTTGGCGTACCTTGTCCTGCTTGCTGCAGTGCTTTTCTTCTGGATCGCGCGTAAGGCGCGTACCGCAGGCGAGGTGAGCGTGACGAACTCGATCCGCACCTCGCGTCTTATTCTTGAGCTAATCGGCTCGATGAAGGAGATCACGCTTCGCAACAAGGAGTCCGAGGTTGCGGACGTTGTCACCGAGACTCGTACCGCGGGCGCCAAGGCAAGGGCGAACATATACTTCCTCGGCCAGCTACCGCGGTATGCGCTTGAAGCGGGCCTGGTCGGGGGATTCGTGGTCATTGGTGCTGTCGGCTTCTTGCTAGGCGGGGTCGAACAGGCAGTGACAGCTGTGGGGCTCTTTGCGCTCGCGGGCTTCAGAGTCGCGCCCTCGGTGATTCGATTCCAATCGGAACTCTCAGGCATGATCGCCGCCGCTGAGTTCCCGCGCCAGGTGCTTCTCGAGATTGCTGATGCGGAAAGGTCGACGGTGGATCTCCTCCCCGGAGACGGAGTAGTGCCACGTTCTGGGGCGAGTATCCGGGCGGAGGGCGTGACATTCTGCTACAAGCCAGACGCGGAACCCGCGGTGAGGAATGTGACCCTCGAGATACCTTTCGGCTCTACGGTCGCGTTCGTCGGGGCTTCGGGCTCGGGCAAGTCAACCATGGTGGACCTGTTGCTGAGCTTGCTCGAACCAACATCGGGGGAGATCGCAATCGGTGGGGTGCCACTGGGCGACATCCGGAGGTCTTGGCGGTCCAGTGTGGGCTACGTTCCGCAGGAAGTGACCTTATTCGATGCGACCATCGCTCAGAATGTCGCACTGACCTGGGGCGACGAATATGACGGGGATCAGGTTCGTCGCGCTCTTGAGCGCGCGCAACTCTGGGATCTCGTTGTTGCGCGTCTCGGCGGTATTGAAGCTCGAGTCGGAGAACGCGGCATGGCGCTTTCGGGAGGTCAACGACAGCGGCTCGGCATTGCACGTGCCTTGTACCCCAATCCGAGAGTGCTCGTGATGGATGAGGCTACGAGTGCGCTCGACACTCAAACTGAGGCCATGGTCACGGAGGCGATCAGTGGTATCGGCTCGGACGTTACCAAGATCGTCGTGGCACATCGACTTTCTACCATTCAGCATGCGGACCGCATCTTCTTCATGCGTGGGGGAGAGCTAGCCGGCGAGGGGACCTTCGATGAGCTCGTGAGTCGATTCCCAGACTTCGCGGATCAAGCGCGCCTCGCCGGTTTGGCATAGCTAACCCGTGACGACACACACGATCAAGCTCGGTGCCGGCGGCGAAGTCTCATCCTATGCTTGAGGCTTGATGGTCGGCGTCTGGCGCTACTGAGGGACGAGATGGGACGACGAGGAAAGCGGGGTGACTCGATGAAACGGCTGTTCAGCGTGCTCGGGGCGGCCCTACTTGTGGCCATCGGCTTGCTGGGTGCGCAACCGCCCGCGCCCGCTTCGGCAGTCGATGGCGCGGATTTCGACCCCGGCATGATCATCTCCGATCAGCTCTTCTACGACGGCAACGCCATGTCGGCTGCCGAGATCCAGCGCTTCCTCGACCAGAAGATTGGCACCTGCTCGAATGGCTATTGTCTCAATGTCACGCGGGTGACGTCGTCAGGGTACAAAGCATGGACTTCCCCAAGCACGGGCGAGCTCGCCTGCGGTGACGTGGCAGGCGGCACAATGTCGGCCGCGGAATGGATCTATCGAGTCCAGCGTGCCTGCGAGATCTCGGCCAAGGTCATTCTCGTCACCCTCCAGAAGGAGCAGGGTCTCGTTCAGGGCGGCACGGCTCGGAGCCCAGGAGAGTGGGCGCTGAAGCATGCGATGGGCATGGCGTGTCCCGACAGCGGTCCGTGTAGTGACGCGTATGCCGGGCTCGCAACACAAATTTTCACGGGGACCGAGCAGCTCAAGCTTTATAAGGCCGCAAGATTCGGACGCCAGCCGGGCGAGCAGTTCATCCGTTGGTCGGTTAATGAGGCGTGCGGCGGGAGCTGGGTCGACGTCCGCAACTATGCGACCGCGGCGCTGTACAACTACACGCCATACCAGCCGAACGAAGCAGCGCTCGCCAACCTGTATGGCACCGGGGACGGCTGTTCGCAGTACGGCAACCGGAATTTCTGGGTCTTCTACAATGATTGGTTCGGCCCGACCGTGGAGATCGATGGCAGCCAGCAGTTGCTGGATGCAGTCGCGGCTGCAGGCGGGTCGAATGGTGCGCTTGGCGCCGTGGTGACTGCCGAGAACTGCGCCATGGGTGTCTTGAAGTGCTCGCAGCGCCACGCCAACGGGACCGTCTACTGGAGTTCGTCGACGGGGGCGTTCGCGGTACTCGGCAAGTACGACACGGCGTATCGCGCCGCTGGCGGTCAAAACGGGGTACTCGGTAGCCCCACGAGCAGTTACGTCGATGTACCGACCAGCGTCAACGGCGCCGGAGGCGGACAGCACTTCCAGGGCGGGACGATCTATTCGAGCGCGGCCGGCGTTTTCGCAGTGCCGCTGCCGCTCCGGTCCGCATATTGGGACGCTGGCGGCAACGGTGGCGCATTCGGCTGGCCCACCTCGGCGCAGTACTGCAGTGGCGACGCTTGTGCGCAGGAGTTCCAGGGTGGTCTCATCGCCTATTCCCCGACCAATGGGCGGTACAACGTTGCCGCCGAGTACGAGTCGATCTTCCGTTCCAGTGGGGGACTGACTGGGACGCTCGGAGTGCCGGTCGCGCCAAAGGTGCCGGTTAACACCCCCTCGAATGGCGGCGGCTCGGGCCAGCAGTTCGCCAGGGGGACGATCTACACGTCGACCGTCGGGACCTTCGTGGTCGCGGATCAGTTGCGCGATCTGTACTGGAAGCTCGGCGGCAACGCTGGGTCATACGGCTGGCCTACGGCTGCGTCGGATTGTGCTGGCGCTGTCTGCTGGCAGGCCTTCCAAGGCGGATACGTGTTCACCAACGGACGGCACGTCACGGCAGACTACGTTGCGCCGTATGCTGCCGCAGGGGGCCCCAAGGGCGTTCTCGGACTGCCGTCGGGGACTCGTGTTACCGTCGCTTCCCCCAACGGGCAAGGTGCGGGTCAGCAGTTCGCCAAGGGGACGATCTACTCGAGCAAGGCCGGCGCCTACTATGTGTTCGGCCCGATCCGGGATGTGTACTGGAACGCAGGCGGGAATGCAGGGCGCTTGGGTTGGCCGATTGCGAATCCGGTGTGTGCTGATGGGGTGTGCACGCAGGCGTTCCAGTACGGGTCGATCGCGCAGACCTCGTCGTCGTCGGCGGTAGCGGCTCGGGCGGTGCATCCGGCG
>Ga0180216_1000072_pt1 | contig 132266 bp, 105 predicted proteins | sample eDN3rd37CBELigMG_FD_128879 | JGI IMG/M metagenome (GOLD analysis project Ga0180216, IMG submission 128879) | Enriched Miracle-Growth compost microbial communities from Emeryville, California, USA - eDNA 3rd pass 37_C BE-Lig MG (version 2)... ... | reverse complement strand
TACTTCATGTTGAGCGTCCTCCTTCAATTAGGGCAGTGAATGATCCCCATTCCAAGACCCAGCATACAGGAGACGCTTTTTTTGTTCAAACTTCAAATTAATCCATTACAGGAATTGCTCCTTATAACTTTATAATTGGCTGGTTTCGTGCAAGATTCGATGCCGACTAAGCTACTGAGCATTACATCGTCATCAAAGCACACTTTTGAACCTACCTCTTCCAATGAAGGTTCAAAAGTAGGGCTTTCAGGACCAAGAAGCTGGCATAAAGCTAGGGAACGAGGAGCGCAGCGTACGCATTGGGTACGTGAGCACCGGAATTTTCGCTAGCGTGCAAGATTCGCCGTCGACTAAGCTACTTCGAGCAACATCGTCATCAAAGCACACTTTTGAAGCTACCTCTATACAATGAAGGTTCAAAAGTAGGGCTTTCAGGACCAAGAAGCTGAGACGAAGCTTAGAAATTTTTGAGCGCAGCGTACGTAATTGGTACGTGAGCATCAAAAATTTCGGCTGAGTTTCAGATTCGCCGTCGACTAAGCTACTACGAGCAACATCGTCATCAAAGCACACTTTTGAACCTACCTCTATACAATGAAGGTTTAAAAGTAGGGCTTTCAGGACCAAGAAGCTGAGACGAAGCTTAGCAATTTTTGAGCGCAGCGTACGTAATTGGTACGTGAGCATCAAAAATTTCGGCTGAGTTTCAGATTCGCCGTCGACTAAGCTACTACGAGCAAGCACCGTCATCAAAGTCCACTTTTGAACCTACCTCTATACAATGAAGGTTCAAAAGTAGGGCTTTCAGGACCAAGAAGGTTGCCCGCTAGTAGAAAACGAGGAGCGCAGCGTACGCATTGGGTACGTGAGCACCGGAATTTTCGCTAGCGTGCAAGATTCGCCGTCGACTAAGCTACTTCGAGCAACATCGTCATCAAAGCACACTTTTGAACCAACCTCTTAGTGAGAGAGGACGAATTCAATTTCATGCTGCCCCGAGTAAGCCAACCCATTCGGCGGGAGAAGAATATCGCCACCCGCTTCGTGGATTACATTTTTCCCCTCTGCACCAATCCAGGCATCCTGTATGTACTGAACCCCAGCAATCGTATGAATATAGTCATACAGATCACATTTATAAATAGGCTTACCAAAATCCCAGCCCGCTTCAGTGGAGGAGACATCAGGCTTAAGCCATTCATTTAGCGCCTGCACAACGACATGCTCTTGTCCTTCATAATGCGGATCAACAACGATAATGGCACGAATGGTAACCTTCACATATTCAGGCGGAATAATATGAAACTTCGTCGTTAACAAACGATATGGCTCCAAATGAGTCGCAATGGTTCGGCATAGCCCTTCGCTTGGAATTGGGAAAAGCTGCCTGCTGCGCGGCACCACAACAATCGACACATGCCCCATCGCCCGCTCCTCTGGATAACGCGTCAGCTTCGTATGGTAGCCTGCGATTGCCTTTACTCTTGCGACACGAATACCCGGAATTTCACGTACGCGCTGCTCGATATCAGCTGCCGTAACACCGCACTTCGGCGATAATATTTCTAGCTTCGTTCGAGTTAACGCTTCACTAATCGTCTCAGCTTCAGCGCCCCCATAAGCAGGAAACAGATTCGTTAGCTGCAGATCATTACGGAGAAGCGCCATTCTTCGAATCGTATCCTCTTTGACGTTACCGTTAACCCCTACACCGGTACGATAGCTAATCATTCGAATATTGTATTCCGACGATAAAGGCGGAGACATTCCATATATGCCATCAGAAAATATCAGCTTGTCATTCTCAACAATATAATGCGGTGATGTCGCATTGGAATCATCAAAATCCAGCACGCGCTGCCAATCCTGCCATACCATCGCCCCGCGCTTAGAATCAAACGTGCCAACCTGTAGCTGTAAGCTGCTTTCATACAGATCTGGCATTGGCAATTGATATTGCTGACCAGAAATTCCACTGCCCTTCGCCACATAACACATATCGATAAATTCTGGATGGTAGGCAATTACTCTGATCGCATGCTCTCCCACTGCTAGCTCCGCAGAAGGATGAATGATAACCTCTAGATCAGATTCACTACGTTTAAGCTCGTACAAGTAATCCTGTAGATCAACCCAGCCTTCGCGCAAATGTATTTGAACCTCGATATGACCATGCAAATAAAGTGCATGATACAAATAAATATGAATCGGCTCCAATTGACCAAGTAAGACATCCTGCTCTGACCAGCCGGCAAAGCTCTGCTCCATACACCATGTACGACCTTGAAGCGCGAATACCTCATTCCACATCACACGCTTGATGCGCGGAACATCATCAAACTTTCCTTGCACCAGCTCTGCTCTAATTTGCGTCACTTCACTTGAGCCTGCAGGAAGCTCGAACAGGATAGGACCATTCTGATGCAGACAGTAGGTTTCATCTCGCTCCATATTTAGCGGAAGCCATTGTCCCTGTTCACCGTCTTCTCCTTGTTCCCAATAGCTCCACTGCACAACAGCAGAAGGTATAAACTGCTTATATCTAGCTGGAATTCGGATATCTGAGGATTGCTGATCAAGCTCAATCCATAACGATAGCGGAAGCTTGCGCGGCAACGGCTGCACCAGTGATATCGTCATCGTTGCATGTAGCTCACCTTGTTCACCGAAAGGATAGATTGACGTGCGTCCCGATGACATATCTTGCGTAATCGTCATCACCTCGTCGCTCCGCTGCAAAGTAATCATCGCCGTTGTATCTGGAACAATTGTAATAGAACGAACCGTCTCAAAATGCAGCTGCCCAACGATTAAATCCGTTCCAAATGGCAAGTACGTAACCTCACTAGCGTGCGAAAAGCTGACTGACGTTCCAGCAGGCTGTCGATCACGTGGCGTACCACCAAGCAGCTTCAAATATTTACGTTCAAATTCAATCGATAGCCGATTAAGCTGATACTGCTGTAGCTCAAGATGCCATGCAAGCAATTCCAGCAAGGTAATACCAGGATCATGGGTGTTGACATCTGTCCACTGTGGCGCAAGTCGAGGAATCATATCCTTTGCTTCACGCATTAATTGTTCAAATGTGCGATCATCCAAATTTGGTACGGGTAGCATAAGTTATCCTCCTTTCTTGTTACGTTTGATGAACCTCTACAATGACACGATGCTTACCAGAAACAATAATGCTATGTGGTAGCTCGCTTAGTCGATCAGGATTACATTCCACCTTTCCGCCGTGCTCTAGACGATACGCCTCTAGCAGCAATTGCGGAATATGAATCACTGGCCCGACAGATTTAATTAACGCATAAAACATCGATGGATGAATGCGACCACCAATTTCCCAGCCACGACCATCGTTATTTCCATGAATCGGATCTAAAAATGCCGCCAGCTTCTGCTCGATTTCCCGCTCCACATGAACGACCTCATCCATGCTGCGCACCCATACGGTTGTACGTACACCAATTTCCACATAAAGCGGCTCAATAACCTGTAATCGCTGCGGAAAAGCTATGCTTGCTGCTGCCGCTTTCAATAATCGCTCCTCAACAATCCGCTTTAATTCATAGAATTGTGCTCCTTGTCGGCGACCATTTTTCGGCAATACAACAACGGTTAATGCACCTAGCTCCTTTTCCAGCTTCACATTATAGTTGGCTAAGCATTTAACCTTAGCAATATTCGGATGAGCCTCGCGCGTGATCCATTCAAAGTCTTCACCGACAACTGCCCGATGACGATGAGCTAACGACTTCATCCCTAATTGAATCGCTTCGTGTAACGTTCCCTCATTGCAGCCTCCTGCTGCTGCAGCGATATTACTTACCTGCTCGACGAAAGCAATCGACGTTTGCATCGTATTAATGGCGCCTTTAGCAACATTACCGATACTTCCGCCACCGCTTACATAGCTCACCTTAATGCTATCTGCACCATATTGAGAGATTGCCTTACCGTTACTGCCATCGCCAAATGTTAGCTTGCCAGTCGCTCGATCAAGACAGTAATGACGGTCCTCACTAGTGGAATGAAGAAAATGATCTACTCGCTCATATTCCACCCACACCTTCATTAGCTGATCATCAGAATCAAGCAGCAGCTCTAGTCGTTCTGGGCAACGTAACTTCAATTCCTCTAGCTCATGTGAGCTAATATATTCCGTCTCATCGACCCATACACGCTCTCGCAATACTGGCTTATAAGCAAGCGTATAATAGCTCGCATGCACATCCTGTTCCACACTATAACCATCAACATAATTCGGCAGCTCGTAAGGAATACTTTGCTGCTGCAACACTATAATCGTATTAAGATACATTCCCTGCACTAAGGGCTCATACGCAGCTTCATTATTCACATAATGCCGTGTATCTCGATTAACCGCTCGAATCCAATAGCCGCTCTTGCCTAGTTCAACGCTTCTAGCAAAATCCTGTGGCCCGACAAATTGAATATTTCCGCTCTGCGTGAAGCCGTTCGTGCTATCGGCAACCTGCAGCTTGGTCCAAACCACATTACTGCCACTCGCCCGTAAATACTCCCACTCGACATAAGGAATTTCGTCGGCTGTCCAGTTTTTATTGGCTAAATCAACATATAGATGAATTGGTCCGCGCTCAGGCGGCTTATCAAATCCAAGCCAAACTGCTGGCTGAAAACCGCTTAATGGCTGGAATGGACGGAAGGCCATACCACCGCTCAGCAATTCAGATGTTCGTTCTCTAAGCTCCAAATTGTTATAGCTTAAAAAATGCTTCGGCAATAGACAAGGCGAATCATAGCTGTATGTCATGCGGAAATCACTGATATTAGGAGAATAATAGATTGCATCAACCGAAAATGCATGATCTACCGCTACAATTCGCGCTCTAATCCAATAGCTTAGCTCAGCATTGACTTCAGCCTGCTCAATGTCCTCTGGCATTGTAAACTGCAGCTTACACGGCTGTTGTCCATCCCAGACAATCTTAAACATCGCCCCCGCGCTGTCATGTACGGGCAATATCGCCCACGAGCGACCATTCCAGTACTCCCATTGTACTCGGGTAATCGTGACTGGGTCAGGCTGCTCCACGCGATCAACAACCTCACGACGCATAATCGGCTTCCAGTTTATCGGCTTAGGCTTATCAGGGTACAGTCGATAAGGAGTATATTCCATTTGAAAGCTAATTGTCGTCGTCGCTCCACGCTTGGAGAAAACCTCATTACTTCCTATGTAAAAGCAGCTATACGGTGAAAAGAAATCACCGAAGGGTTCTACCGCTGTTTGCAAGGAAATCGGCAAATCATTATAAAATGCTAGCTTCGGTACGATTCCACTGTTCTCATTTGCCTTGGCAAAATCTGTTTTCAGCAATAGCCGTTCAAATTGTACCTTGCCAAGCGCAATTCCACCATCGATTGCCGATAGCGAGAAGGCACGACAACGAATCCAATAGCTTTCTCGACCAAACAGCTCAGTCTGCTGCAACGCATACTGATGCAGCTTCAACAAGCGAATCGTTGAATGATGAGCATGCACGGCATCGAAGGCTCTCCATTGTCCATCGCTATAATATTCCCAAGCCACCATCGATAAATCTGATAACAATTGCACGTTTTCTCTTAACGCTGACTCATGCTGCGGATAAATAAAGCTAAGCTCAATCGAGCTTGGATGCTGAATCTGAAATAAATAATCGTGCGCAATATAAAACGTATGCTCCTGAACATTGACACCACTGCTTCCATACAGTGCAAAGGTCGGCAGTACATCCTCTAAGCCAGTCCCTTGCTCATCAGTAGCTACCAGCTCTAGCTTCCCATCTACCAAATGCTGCACAATACGATCCTTACGTGGATATACCGCTGCAATCTGCTCCAGCTTAGCTGTCGTGAGTAGCGCCGTCTGCTCCGTCTCGAATATAACCGGCTCACTGCTACCCTCTACATTCGCTGCTAATTGCAACCCAGCTTCAATAAGCACAGCATTAGGTGTACCTTCAGCCAGCTTAAATTGAACTTGTGCTACTGCTGGTGTAGCAGGAGCCAACTCGACATTAAAATGGTTTAAAAACGTAATCAGACTTTTTTGTGGTAGTCGGTTGAGTCGCGAAATATTCCCTTCCAGCAAGTGAATAAACATTAAAGCAAGTGCACTACCAACGTCAGGGTCCTGTTCATTAAATGTCCATTCAGAGGCGTAGTATGGCACCATTTTATTCAGTTGTTCAATCAATTGTTGATGCTTACGGCTATCAATCAATGGTGATTGCAGCTCCATGCCTAAGCTCCTCTTCATCTTTCATCGCTCCGATAGCTTAATTTGCGCCTTCATACAAATAGAATGGATAAACCTGATTGTATAAATTGTTGGTTGTTCTCACCGTATACTGGACATGAATGTTAAGCTTATTGTCGCTTGTGGCGTCAGGCCTAACCTCAACCTCTACTTCGTGAACTCTCGGCTCCCACTGTATAATCGCTTCCAGCACTTCATTTTTTATTAATTGCAACGTTAATGAATCGTTATTTTCAAATATGTAGCGTTCGATTCCACTGCCGAACCGAGGATGCATAATTCGTTCGCCCTTCACCGTCCAAATAATAATGGAAATTGCTTCAGCGATATCATCCTCAAATTCAACCGTACGGATTTTACCAGTTAAGGGGTCAACGGAGATTGGAAACTTCCAGCCTCGCCCCATAAACTCTTTAGACACTGTATCGCCACCTTCAACTACTAACGTTAATTGATTTTAACCATGCTGCCCTTCAGCTCAAGTATCCCTGTTGCTTGAATGCTCACATTGGCATTCGCCTTGAGCTGAAGCATCGCGTTCGATTCCAGCTTTATTTGCGTGCCTTTAATTGTAATAGCATTGTTGCCCTGCAGCGTAATATCGCCAGTCTTTGTAATTTTGACCTCGGTCTGACCGCTCGTAATCGCGATATTCCCCTTCGTTCCATCCATCACTAGCTTCTGTGAGCCATCTGATGTTTTTAACGTAATTGCTTTGCTTTTATCTTCAAAGTCAAGCTGATGTCCTGCTTTGGTTTTAATCGTAATTTTTCCATCATTATCCGAATCATTAAATATGATTTCATGTCCAGCTCGCGTTTTAATTTTGCGAATATCATTTTTATCGTTTTTTCCTTCTGGCGGCTTATCAGTTTCATTCCAAAGTGAGCCAATAATAATCGGAGAGCGAATATCTCCTAATTCAAATGCGATCAGCACTTCATCGCCAACCTCAGGTATAAACAAGGCGCCGCGGCTCGCTCCTCCCATCGGTGTCGCCATACGAGCCCAATCGAACTCCATCTCGTCATCGATAATCGGAATCTTCACTTTTAAGCGACCAAGATTGCTAGGATCTTTATTATCAGTAACGACACCACAATAAACACCATGCATGATTTGTTCATTATCATCCTTATTCATAGAGGGAAGCCAATCAAACATAGTTACACCGCATTTCCTTTTAAAGTTAACGACGTTTTATAGCCTGAACTATCATATTGATGCTGCGCCTTTTCAATATAATAGGTCGAGTTCAAGCTACCTCCTAAACCGGATATCGTAATATATCTTCCTGCTCTCAGCTCAGGTAAACCGATGGTTGCACCTCTTGCTACTACGAGCTTTTCACTATGCTCCTGCATACGTGCATCTGCCTGCTTCTGTGCATCTGCCTGATCATCAACAGTACGCTGCAATACCTCAACAAATTCTCCCAGCTTCTTTAATAGATTCGGTCCGGTTTTACTATTGCTTCCTATTTTAGTAACTGAGGTGGACGTAGCTTTAAAAACCGTCTTCTTATTTTTCGGCTTGCCAATAACAACAACCTTCGTAACTTGATCAGCAATATCATGCTCCACACGAAAGCTTGTCAGCTGCTTGCCCCATTCTAGCTTCATGACAGGTGTTGTATCTTCGTTCTTATTACGGAAATATAGCCTTTTCCCAACAACAAAAAAATCATAATTGAGCCGCTTGGCTTCATTCATAATAAAATCATAATCAGACTCTACATTTTTCGCGATTTTTTCTTCTGTTTTGTTGGTCGGCCTTATCGAATGATTGGTAATACCATACTTACCTCCCAGCTCACGAACCACTTTTTCAATCGTGGTATTGGACCATATTTTTGGCTCTCCATCTCTCATCATGAAAAAAGAAATGTCCATCGCTGTTACAGAAATTGTTGGTGTATCACCTGATGAAAAGTCATATTCAATATTGGTAATATAACCGAAGAAAAGTAAATTGAGCTTGTCTCGATAACCCATATGCACCTCGACCGTATTTCCAAGCTGCAGCTTATTCTCCCATTCAAACTCGCGCTTAACCAGATCGTAGCCGTTCACAATTGTAAAGCTTGCCATATCTGAGCTTTTCCCCGTCGTTGTATCAACCGAAACATTAGAAATTGCCATTCCTAGCCTAGTTGCGGCATCTTTATTGTTAATGGTTACCCTAACGGCTGGTGCCATAAAATTATGATATTGTTTTTCTAGCTGCTCGAACGTCGTCTTACTGCTATCGAGTTGTAGATCACTCATCCACTCTCACTCCTTTAACCATATAAGCGAGGAATCGTCAGCAGCTTGCCTGGCTCTAAGTTTCCTGGTTCAGCAATATCATTCGCACGTGCAATCGCTCTCCAAAGCGAAGGATCCTCGTATTCTTCAGCCGCGATCTGCCATAGCTTATCTCCTTGCTTAACTACTCGTTGCTTCGTTCGATCCGCCGATTGACGAGGAATATATTTAAGCTGATCCGTCATCGATTGAATGGACTTAAACGATACGTTTAATGTTGCCCGTATCGGCTTACCGTCACCGCTGAACATCGTAAAGCGCTGACTAATTTTTTCTATAACTCCGCTAAAATTTAATGAGCCCCACACAAATGTACATGTAGGCGGAGCATGTAAATCTTTATCGATATTGAGTGCGGCCGTTATTTTATTCGTATATTCTCGAACATCCGTTACTTGGCTCGTGCGAAAATTATATTCATCGGTTGTATCAAAAAACAACTCCATATTAAGTGTCGTCGCTTCACCTGACACAAATTGAACTAAAGGCTGCGATAACCCAGGTATACTTTGCCAAGAATACTGATTCCCTGACTCCATGCTATACTCGGTAGGATTAAACTTTACTTTTACTTGCTCTTCCCTTTTATCATCATATTTAATGACGATCATTGCCTTTTCCATGCCGTTATCGCCGTTATCCACTAGCCTCAGCCTCCACTCTCTGTTTCGTTGTGTTAGATACGGTCTCTAGCGTCCGAAGCGCTTCGCTTCCATTCGCATTTTACGCGACAGCTCATCATAAAGCTGATCGACAAGCTGCCGTGTGTTTACTTGCTTCTCTTGTTTATAGAGCACTGCTTGCTGCTCCTGCAATTGCTGCTCTAAGCGCTGTACGGTTTGCTGCAGCTGCTGTACATTTTCTGGTACAGCTTGCACCACAGCTTCCTTCTTCACATCTAGCCTTGTTGGTGGCTGACGACGCTCAGTAATTTCTAGCTTAGCACTTGCTAGGCTACCACTAGTCGTAGCAAGCTGCTGTGCATTATTCACCATAATGGACTGCTTCGCCTGCTCCGAAGTCCGCAATGTGATAGGTTCAAAGCTACCAAGTGATTGCTGCAAAACAACAGGTTCTCCTGGTCTCTGACTTAAACTTAGCTGAACATCAGTATTCGCACTTACTGTAGTCAGATTAGGTTGTGACATAGCTGTTTGACTGTTAATACCGTTATGCTGCGCACCGGATTGACTGTTAACGCCACGATGCAGCAAGCCAATTGGTCTGCTAGATTTATGTCTCTGAAGCTGCTTGCCCATAATATTTGCCCCAAGCATGCCAGCTCTGTGTTGAAGCACCGCTTGGCTTACGTTGGATGTTGTCGTGCTTTGAATAGCGGCTTGTTCAGCCTCACTCTGTCTTGTATCGCCTTGATTGACAATATACTCTAGGCTGCTGTTAATCCCAGCGATCTGCTCAGCATGCATCTGATGCTGCGCATCCCCTGTAGTTAATTTTGGCAGTATTGATGTATCTGCTGCTCTAACATTTAACGGAGTAATTGCCTTCCTTGCTGTAACCTTTCTAGCAATCTCCTTACCTGCGTTAGAAGTAAGTGATGGCAGCGTCCGCTTAATGACATACTCAGCAAAACGCTTTATGCCTCCAGGCTGTTGCATGATATTAGCTAACCGTGGTGTTAGCTTTATCGTATGCATAACATGCTCTAGCTTAATGGAAACCTCAGCTGGCGGCTGACCTGCATTTAGCTTTGGCTGCCCAGCTTGCCCCGCATCTCCATGACGCATTGCATTGGCCCCATGTGCTTGCTGCTGCATCATTACATTAGTTCGTTTTTGCAGCTCATCTTCCTGCTGACCGTTTCCTTGTCTATGTAGCAGTGGAATACCCTGCAGCATAGTAGGAGACGATGTTGCATAGGTTTGCAGCATACGCATTCTTACTAGAAGTCGTTGTACAGGCTGACTAGCTAGGCTATTGTTCAGACTGCTAGCTAGCTCCTGCTGAGCTGCCGCTATCGCCATAGGTCGATAATATAGCTTAATTGGCTTGCGCTCTTGTAATTGTTGGCGCTGCAGTACTGTCGAACGACTGCTTTGTATTCCTGCTTGGCTTGCTCCCTGTACTTCCGCGCCATCTGGACGCTTTGCTTGACTTGCTCTATCTCCCTGAAATACTAGGTTAGGTGCACCTTGGTTTGCTTGGTTTGCTTGGTTTGCTTGGTTAGACTGCAATGTCGCCCTAGTAGCATGCAATGCTGACCCTTCACTTGAGCTGCGCTGAGCTCTAGCAACCAATTGCACGGGTGGATCAACTAGTGTTAGACGCTTAACGATTGTTTGCGATGCTGCTCCTAACCCCGCTGTCCCTTGAGCATCAGCTATTAACACCTGTACCTCACCATCGCCGCTTGACCGTGTTAAGCCAATAAGTCTTAATGGCGCAATATCTAGTACAGTAATTTTGCGACTATTGCCCAATAATTGAAAACTAGCGGGCTGACTATTATATACAATGACATCCTGTCTTTGCTTCGCTTCGTAATATTGTCGTTGAATACGCTCAACTAGCCCTTTACTAGAAGTGATATAGTTGCTCAGCACTTCATGCTTCAGACGCTTATAGCGCGTTTCACTAGGCGTGATACTTTCTTGCTTAGTCTCTTGTTGTAGATGATCACCAGCGCTACTAGACGGTTGAATCGAATGACTTGAAGACTGCTCCTTGCTTGCAGCTGCAACGATCACTGCTTTTCTAATATTTAATGGAGCCTTTGCTTGCTCATTATTCTGCTTGCGACTTTGCTCCGTTTTACTTTGTTTTACTTGCTCTTTATATACACGCTGCTCCTCGCTTCTACGCAATAAGAAAGCCGCTGTTTGCTGCTGTTCTTGCTCCGTCAGCTTGCGATGAATTAGCCTAATATTCATAGTTGATGACGCTGAGCTCTGCTCAACCTTTGACCATTGAGATACTACAGTTTCTCCTTGCTCATTTAGCTTGCGTTGCCAGCTACGCAGCTTAGCAATATTTGCTATACTCGTAGAAATCGGTGCGGGCAATATGCTATGGAGAGCATGGTCTGACTTGCTATTACTTATCGTTTGGGATTGCTTTACTACTTCTTGAGTACGTATATTCCCTGTTTCTGCTTCTGTCTGATTACTCTGCTTAATGAGCTGCTTCGCTTCTGCATCATCGATCATTTCGCTCTGTTTGCGCTGTAATGGACGTATGCCAGCAAGCTTAACAAATTCATGAAGTTTAGGACGGTTACTTTGCGTACCGCTACCTTCTGTTTTCTTGCTTTCGGAAATTTCTCGCTCCGAGCCGCTACTTCTCGAACTGCTACGTTCATTACTTCTATTGTCATTACTTCTATTGTCATTACTTCTATTGTCATTACTTCTGCTTTCCGTACTTTCTGCTCGGCTCTTTACCTGCTCAATCGAAGTTGTCTGCACCACATCGCGGCGCGCCTTTGACTTAGCTGATGAGCTCTTTGAATTACCTTGGTTTGATCCTACGTTGTCGGCTACCGCACTCCTATTAGAATCAGTCTCCACCCTCTGATGGATGCTGCTCACCTTACGCTCATGCAAGCTATTTAAGCCTTCGATGATCCGATAGCTTAATTGCAGCGGTCCTAAGTCCTGCCGTTTAATCACTAACTGCTGCTGCCCTTGTTGGAGCGATGCTTGAAAGCTACGCAGCATTTGCTTTACACTGCCTGCAGACTGTAAACCAAGCTGCCCGATGACCTGCTTCTGCACTGAGGTTTGGATGCCATGAGAATTTATACCTTGTGCGCTACTGGCTTGATTAGAATTAACAGCTAAAGAGTTGATACGCTGTGTCTGAGATTGCAGAACCGCCCTTTTACGCTGTACAGTATTGCCACGCACAACAATGGTTTGCCCATCAAGCTGCTCATCCTTCTGATTGCTGCCTCTGTTTCTACGAACGCTTGCTTCAGCCTCGCTATTTTGCGTAGCTTGAGCTGCTTCATTAGCTATTTGCTCAATGGATCGCTGCTTTTCTAGCTGCTGCTGAACACTTTTACTCCAGCTCATTTCAATTGTAGCTCGTGGTACATTACGAGATACGACTACTGATGAAGAAACGTCTGTATTGCGCTCCTTCTCATTAGCTTTTGCTACAACCTTGCTCTTATTGTTCTCGGCCTTACGCTTTGTTGAGCTTGTGCCCGAGCTGCTACTTTGACTGCTTACAGCATCAGACTCATTTACACCACTCTGCCCATTATTTAATAGCTGCTCCATATTAACAGACCAGTCACGCTGACTAAGCTTATTCATTAATTGCTGATTCGCGCTTAGCTGCCAGTTCGCTACTCTTGACTGCTCCATACGATGCAGCAATGGATAATTAACGCTATATGGCGCTACTTCATGTCGCTGTGGCGCTTGAATATATCGTCTGCCATCAACAGTTAAAGGCTTTGACTGTGGCTCGCTCTGTCTAACTTCCCCGTTTTCTGAGCTATTCGGCAAGTTAATGACACGGCGAGCTGGCTCATTCGGTCGATAGGATTGTACGACCTCCTGCTTAACGATGTCCTGCGTTTGCTCTAATAGAGAGGTTAACGCTTTAACTCTTGCTTGCATTAAAGATAATAATTGCGCCGAATTATAAATAAGCTGCACATGCAATGGCTGAATATATTGCTTGATCTCAATTCGCGGAGATAGCTCTACCATCTGAATCTGTGACGCTTGTCCCTCTTTATGGAACTGCAATGTGCTTCGTGGAGCCCCGTTGTTAATCGACCAATTATAGCGGCCAATTAGTCGCGATACAAAGCTATGATCGATGAGATGAATAGGATGTATATTTGAATTTTCGTCTCGTTTTCCAGCCTTCACCTGTATCGCTCCTTTCCAACTGTGCTCATTATGTTATCTGCTACTCAATAATTTTAAAGCCGTTATGTGCCAGCTCTATTTGCTCTATCGCTACCTCGCTAGAGGTTGCATTCAAATCTGGTCCTACCCATTTGATTGGATAAGCTTCTTGGAAGCTCCATCGACGATGCTCTTCCCAGTATTCATTGTATAAAATAATGGAGCCGCTACGCCGCCTGATTTTCCCTTGAACAACATCGTTATGCCATGTCCATAACTCTTCGTTTCTCGTCAAACCACGCTTCAGCACAATTGGCACATGCCGTGTACCCTTCATTAGCTTGTGAACAAAATCATTCACTCCGCCTTCGCGATACTCCTCGATTTCGGTTTCTACCGATAAGCCACTTACTTCAGAAAAGCTTGCGACAATTAATTGATCTATTTCTACCTCAAAACGGTAGTTCCCAACTAATCCATAGTTTGATGTAGCGATAGCTGCTCGCTCCTCTCCCTAAAAAACATCGAAAATATTTTTCTTTTCTGACTCGCCGCTCATTTTACGATTAATGCGTGATATTTCTTCGCACCAACGACGGCGCTCACGGTGTTCCAAGTTCATTATCTCTTCATGCGACCAATGGAAGTAGTATGCGATAAACCCGATTTCCTCGTACAGACGCTGCTCGGGATATACGTTTATACTCCTTCCGCCTGTGCTAAAAAAGTGATGTCCACCTCGTGATCATGTCCACATTTCGGACAAGCGGTTTTCACCGTAAGCTTTTCCATCTCATTGATTTCACGATAGAAGTTTTGTAAATACTGCAAATCCGCTGTAAACAATCTTTCAATTGTTTTTGTATCGATCGCTCTTAAATCACCTAGCTTCGTAATGACACGGGCTAGCAAAATAATTGATAGATATCCAGGATTTTGCTGCACGCGTGGATCGCGCATTGGTAAAATTTCATCTGCTGCTGTTGCTAATCTCATCGTTCCATGTCTGTGCAGGTTACCGTTCTCATCCACATAACCACGTGGCAAAACAAATTGAAATTCTGTTGCAAATGCCATTATTGTTGTCCTCCTAAACTATTGAACTTCTAATGAAACAGACGAAGGAACAACACAGTAAGCTGTTGTTCCTCTCGCCCTATATTGCCTTATTGCGTGCGAAGCATGCCCTCATGTGCCAGCTCAAGCAGCTCAATTGCAACCTCAGAAGCAGTCGCATTAAAGTCTGGAGCTGTATATTTCGTTGGCCAAGCTTCATTCACTTGCCAAGTTGCTACCTCTTCGCCCTCTTCATTAATTGCGATAATCGTTACTGTTTTACGCTCGATAACACCGTCAACAATACATTCTTGAATCCACTCATATAGATCCATAGAATCTGTTGCGCCCCATTTCAGCGTAATATTGCCGTATTTCGCTAGTCCAGGCAGCTTACGTGGAGTAATCGTATCTGTACCTTCACGGTATTCAACGATATCTAATGAAGCATCGAAGCCTGAAACTTCATTAAATCCTCCTTGATCAATGCCCTCTACTTCAACACGGAATCGAAACTTGCGATATGGATCATTTCTTTCTCCTGCCATGACCTAATCTTCCTTTCTATTATCTAGTAAATGTAATTATTGTTCGTTCGTTTTCTGAGTAATACGGAATACAACGAATTCAGCAGGCTTAACTGGTGCAATACCGATTACGCAAATTAGGCGGCCGTTATCGATATCATCCTGAGTCATCGTATTGCTGCTAATATCAATGTAAAATGCCTCACTTGGTGAAGAGCCTTGAAGCGCTCCACTACGCCATACGCGAGTAAGGAAGGCATCAATTGTACGATGTACTCTTGCCCATAGACGCTCATCATTCGGCTCAAACACAACCCAGTTCGTGCCTTGTTTAATAGATTCCTCAACAAAGATGAATAGACGACGAACGTTAATATATTTCCATAGGCTATTGGAGCTAGTCGTGCGTGCTCCCCAAATACGGATGCCTTGACCTGTAAAGCTGCGTATCAAGTTCACGCCGCGAGGATTAAGAATATCCTGCTCACCGCGGTTGTACTGTACATCTAGTCCAGTTACGCCGCGAAGCACTTCGTTCGCTGGAGCTTTTTCAATACCACGTGTACTGTCGCTGCGTGCATAAACCCCTGCAACAGAACCGGATGGAGGTACGAATACATTGCGCTTCTCAAGTGGATCAAACACTTGCAGCCACGGATTGTAAAGCGCCGCATAGCTGGAATCAAACAATTCACGATGCTCTAATACATCCTGCACCGCTGTTTTATCGCGCGGAATGTCAAGGATCGCAAAGCGACTGCCAAGCCCTTCACAATGTGCCACTAATGCTAGCTGAACCGCTGGAATCGTTACACCTGGAATAGCCATAATGCTCACATTATCGTTGTCAATAAACGCTTGGATACCTGTACGCTTACCAGGACCATTGTTTTCACCGATAAATGTGCTCGCATCTACTGCACCAGCTGAACCGTCTGAACCGCCACTTAAAGCAACAACGACTCGTTTGTCATCGCCAAACAATGCTGCTACAGAAGCATCTTCCTTCACGGACACCACAACAAGTGATGATTTCACAATAACCTTCTCTACAAAATTTGCAGCTTCTGAATTAAAGCTCAAATTTTCAAATTGCTCTGTCACATTGCCATAAGCTAGAAGCAGTGTAAACTCTGAAGTCGTCAACAGCTTAGTTGGAACTTCGCCAAGTGCTGTTACAACGTCACCAGAAAGGCTGCCTGAAAGCTCAAGGACATCGTCCTTTACGCTTACAACAGATAATTGCTCTACACCATCAGGAGTCGTGAACTTCACTTCATCGCCTGCGTTAAAGCCTGCGCTATTTTTAACTTGATATTTATTGTCGCCAAGATCAGCTACAATTGATGTTTTCGCTTTGCTTGAAGGAACGAACGCAATGCTAATATTGTTGCCCCATACGCCGACGTTTTTCGCAGTAATCGTCAGCGCCTCATGCTCGCCGCTTGCAGCAGCTGCATCGGAAGGTGCAACACGTACGATGTACGCTTGAGAACCACCGTTAACAAAGAACTGCTCAACAGCATACGCCAAGTAACGGTACTCCCCAAATTGATTTTGCGACAAGTAACCACCAAAGCTACGCTTGAAATCATTAATGCTTGTTACAAGCGTCGGTAATCCTGTTACCGGTCCTAGCTCTGCTAAACCGATAAAACCTGCAATACTTGTGCTCACCCCAGATAAAGGTTGTCCTGCACTGTCAAACTCCTCAACATAAACGCCAGGTGAAAAATACTCAGCCATGTGTATTCCCGAAATCGCATATGATGCTGCGATCTCGGTTCCTCCTTTCGGATTTGAATTTTATTGCTGTTGCATCTTGATTTGTCTCTCCTTCACTCTAGCAACGTTACGTGTACGAGTGGAATCGAGATATATTGGACCTACCCGATAACAAAGGGACAGCTTATATGGTTGATTCGGGAATAGGTTTATTAATGTTTCTAGCGGAAGCTCATGCTTTGCAATCCGGTATGTATCTCCTGAGCCTGCCAAAGCCCCTTCCAGATCTTCGCCCTTAAGGGCAGGATAATCGTGCAGCAGCTGCATCGTCTTGCCAATAATACGCTGTTCATCGATTGCTCTAGTTAGTACATCTGATGAAGAATGTGCAGTGACGATATAAAACAGGTCTAGCGCAATCGGTGGATAGCGCATTCGATCTCCTTGATCAACAAGGTCGCTTATACGCGCTTCAGCATTTTCCTTCACCTCATACAGGTAAAGCGATAAATTCATATCTCCACGGTCTAATGGACTGGCAAGACCTACTCCATCTGGATGTGCAATCAGCTCAGGCACAAGCGCTCTTCGCAGCATGTTCACAAACGACAGCCCAATGTCAGCAATAACAGAGTAATCTGCCAACTTTAATCACCCCTTCCAATAATGACTGTACTGACCAAGCCGTTCGCGCATAAGCAGCTTTCCGGTTTTTTTGTACTCTTGAATCGCTGCTTCGACCATATGCTTCATCGTGACGTGACTTCCTTGCTCAGCAGCCATATAAGCTGCAGTCAGTACAATATTTTTAATTGGTCCGCCAGACAGCTCAAAGGTTTTCGCTAAGAATGGAAAATCCAATTCCTCCGTTGGCATATTCGCTGGCAGAACAGAGCGCCATAGCTGCTCGCGCTGCTCCGCATCTGGAAACGGAAATTTAATAATATAATGAATACGCCGCATAAAGGCATCATCGAGATTTTGGGAAAAGTTCGTTGCCAAAATCGTCAAGCCTTCATACTCCTCCATTTTTTGCAATAAATAAGAGGTTTCCATGTTAGCGTATTTATCATGTGAGTCCTTTACTTCTGAACGCTTGCCAAACAATGAATCCGCCTCATCGAAAAATAGAATGGCGCCGCTTAATGCCGCTCGATCAAATATTTCAGCTAAGTTCTTTTCGGTTTCCCCGATATACTTGCTGACGACTCTAGTAAGGTCGACGCGGTATAGCTCTGTTCCCATCGCTTTCGCCATTACGAGAGCTGACATTGTTTTGCCAGTGCCAGGCGGCCCTGTAAACAGCATGCTTATTCCTCGACCATATGGAAGAATGCGCTCAAAGCCCCATTGTTCCATTACAGTATGGCGATGCAATAGTCTTTGCGACGCCTGTCTCAATAGAGATACGGTATCAGCTGGCAGGACAAGATCATCCCATGTCCAGTGTGAGGTCATCTTAACGGCCTTCTCCTGTAGTCCGTGGTGAATCATCCCGTAAGCTGCACGGTGGATAAACATTGGATACTCGTTAACCGTTGGCTGCTGATTCCCTGGCAACGCCAGCTGCCACTGGAACAGCTCTTGACTTTGCATCATGCTAGCGGCAATTTGACCTGCCGTAAATTGAAATTTACTTGCTAATTGCAGCCCAAGCTGCTCGGTAAGTTTATAATACGGCTCGCTATAATGCTGCCATAGGTTAGCCGCTTCTGCTAATGTAGGAAGTGGAATACGTACAGATATTGTTGTGCTATCAGGTAATACGTGAAATGGTAACTCGCAAGTACTATGAAGTATAACAAGCTGTCTATGCTTTACGAGGCAATGCTGTAACTGCACCGTCAATAATGGCTGTGCAGTGCTCTGACTGTTGGGTTGTAACAACTCTCCGTGCTCAATAACTAAGATAGCATTAAGCAATTTCGCTTCTTGAACATATTGTCCGACGACATCATTCAACTGATCTCGCGCAGTTACAATGTTGGCTGCGTCGACAATAAACAAGTTTTTTTGCAAATGAGAGGCGATAAGCTTACTATGTAGTGATTTTCCTGCACCACTCGCTCCAATTAATACAGTAATGAATGCCTGATCCCCTCTTGCCTCTATATAAGAAGCAAGCTGCTGCTGAAGCTTTTGGTGAATAATAAGTGATTCTGTATGTAAAGATGGCACCTCACTGCGCGCGCCAGCTAACGCACCTTCATATTGCCAAGGCATATCCAATAGAAAGTGGACAATTCTCGGTTTTAGGGCGAGCGGCTCTGCCAAATAAGAAACCTCTTTTGCGACATACGTGCTGCTAGTGAAGCTCGTGAATAACGCTGCAATGCCTTGCTTGTGATCCATCATTCTTCGGTAAATTTCTACACGCTCCATTGGGTTGCGCGCACATAAACGAAGCAGCAGATCAAGTGTGACATATTGACATGTTAAATCATCCTGTAAATAGCCGAACAAACGAATATACTTTCGATGCAGCTGTGGTGCTAACGCTACGGTAAGAAGTCTAAAGTCCAGCTCATCTAATTGATAGCGCTGCTGCAGCTGCTGTAACGGCAGCAATGGAACGGTAATTTGTAAGCGCTGTATGAGAAGCTGTTCAATTTGTGTAACGAGATGCTGTTGCTCTTCATTGAGCTGAACAAATTCTTCATTTTGCAGCAATAATTGATAGGCTTCTGCATCGCTTACATACATGCCTTTTAATAGAGTTGGTTGCTCCGCTTCCTTACTATGCCCATGAGACATGCGATGTATGGCACCTTCAATAATAAGATCAAGCACAACTAACCTATCTTGAAAATATTCGATTGAAGATTTATACGCTCGTAGATGGGAGCTAGTTTGGAGACTTTGATTCATCAATGTAACTCCTCTTTACGCGACATGTCGTTTTGTCCTTGATTCATTCTTATTGTGTCATCCCATAATCATTTTGGCAACAAAAAATGTTGCTTTTTGTAACATCAGTCACATATTTTAGCTAGATACCAATTTATAGTTGGATACAGAGTTAGTTTTTGCTAAAAAATTGTTTCTGCAAAGCCTGCAGCAGCTGCTCTTTACTAGGAATTGCTGAGCCTTTCATTAGCTGCATTCGCTTAAGAATGGTCAAAAAGCGCTCATCCTTTTTCGTTACAGCATGCAGCTCGAACAGGTTAGTAATGGTAATTGTAGTGAAAAGCAGTAACGCCTTTAACGACTCAAAGCCTAGCTGCTTGATGCGTGCATCACGCATAGCTGTTGCTTTACCTTTAGCTTGAGCTACATCCTCTAATTGCAGCAGACGGTTAATGAGCCCATCTCCTTGCAATGGTTTAGCTTCTCCCTTCGCTGAAAGCGGAGCTCCGAGCAATAGCAGGGCAAGCTGCTCAGGGTCATGGAATGGATAGAACTCTTCTCGCTTAGGCTCGACGTCAGCAGCAGCTGTACCTCCTAGCAAGGCAAGCCATGGCAGGCCACCAGCTTCAGCCAGCGGCTCGGCTTCTTCTTCCTCTTCCATTGCTTCCAGCTCTTCGGGATGCTGCTGAATTAGCTCTAGCTGCTGCTCAATATGCTCTTGACTAAGCGATTGCAATTGCTCAAGCTGCTTTTCAATAAGGGACCAGTTCACCCATTCTTTATCATGTTCTTTAACACTTAACGCAGCAGAAAGAGTCTTTGTGCTAAGGGTGTCTTTGACTAGCCGATGAAGCAGCAGCTGCTTGGCAGACAAGCTAAGCGTATCTAAACGCTGTAGAATATCGCTTCGTCCCTGCTTATTGCCCTTATAGTTTAACCATTGCCATAACGAACGATAGGGAGATAATAATCCTTGATACGAGCTATTGTAGGGTGGCTCATATGCGCCTAGCTGAGTAATATCTCCCTCTTGCATGGGCTCATCACGTTTAAGCTCAATCTGACTTAGCTTTTCTAGCTCACGCTGCCAAGCCTTTAGGTCAATATGATCGGACAAGCTGCTTTTCGAAAGAATTCCTTGCCAGAACGCTTGCTGCTGGCCTGGCGTTAACCCTTCAAATTGGTCCGAAAAGCTTTGAACTTCTTCATCAGAATATGTTTGAACAAGCAAGGAAAGTAATTGTGGAAGAGCTGCAAAGTTGCCACCCTGCTTAATTAAGCTAAGTACACCAGCATCGGGGGAGGTCAGTAGCTGTTTTAATGCGGTATTACCTAGCCACTGTTGTACATCTGCTATGGGAGAATGGGGCTTGAGACGTTGCGAAGTTTGCTTCAGCTTAACACGGTCATTAGGCGAGGATTCTATATCCTGCTTATGCCTTCGCGGCATATATTCCATCTCACGGCCTCCCATTACATAATTAATATAGCTTTAGTTCTATTTAATTCATCATTTTCCTGCTAAACTATTATTGAAAAATAGAAATACAGTACTTGCTTCATCATTTCCTGTTCAGGAGGTAAGGGAGTGTTTAAATCACTATTTAAAAGCGATCAACAAAATAAGCAAGATAAGTCTCCTCAACAAGGAGGTGCTCCACAAACGTCACCTTCAAGTAAGCTTGCGCCATTACAAGCGCAAGGGAATCAGCAACTTGCACAACTCGACGCCTTGACGACGCTTGGCGTACAGGATAATGAGCTAGAGGTGATCTCACAAGCCAGCCTGTATCAGCCGTTGATGAAGCAGGTGCTGTATAAGTTCGGTGTTGGCAGACGCGGATTTCGTCGCTCGAAAGAGTTGAATGAATTCCGCTCTGGATTGAAGGAGGCCGCAAGGGAGCAGGCTCGAGAAGATGTTGCCGCACAGATTGATGGCAACACGCAGCTTACGGGTAAGAGCGATATCTCTAAAAACTATTATAAATTACTAGCCAATGTCGAATCACATTCACTAGCGAAGATGTCGGTCGATAGTATTCTGCAGCAGGAGTCTGAACGTATTATTCAGCGGTTAGTCCCTACTGACAGCACGATGTCGCAGATGAAGCAGGCAATCAATGCTAAGCATACGGTGCCTTCCAATGCTACTCCTGCTAAGCTTAAAGAGGAAAAAAAGGCAGCATTGACGACCGCGCAGGATAAGGCGAAGCAGCTGCTAGAGCTATTCGCTGATGTCGCGGTGAACGAGGCTCGTGTCATTACGAAGGGCGATAAATTCGTCGAAGGCTCAAAGCGCGATGATAAGCGTGTCGGCGAGCTAACCTCGGATACAAAGGAACAGGTTAAGAGGGACGAGATTGGTAAAAAATCTATTGATCTTGCAGTAGAGGGTAAAAGCATCGATAGCTGCTTATCTACAATTTCGCCTGTCATTAATCAAGCGATTCCGGAAGAAGGAGACGAGGCAGAGCTTAGCTTCCAGCTTAAAATACCTGTAACTACAGGTGCCTTTGTGCTGATTGAGCTAGGTGCGGAAGCTGCTAACGAGGGTGATCATGTAGAGCTAGGAACAGAAGCGAATGTCGGAGCTGGCGGTTCAATTGGTATTGCCGAGCTATCTGCCAAAATCGGGATGTTTCTTGAAGCTTCTGGCTCGAGCGTATCCTCTGCGCTTACGCTTATGTCGTACGGTATGTATCGCCATATGAATGTGCTATTCCCTACGATCGCTCAGCGTTTATGGGGCTTAGGTGGTAAGACGGGCTTATCTTCTCTAGAGGAAGCTGAGCTATGGGCAGCAGCGGTTGAAAGTGAGCATTTGGAGGATGCTGAAAACTTCGTAAGCGTCGGTCAGCAGATCGGAGTTGACGCTAGCCTAGAAACAGGCATTTATGAAGGGGAGCTTTCCCTTAAGGCTCAGCGATATACAACCTATAACAAAGAAAATATGGAGCTGCTAGCTAACGCCTACAACGATGAACAGCAAGCGAAAGCGAACGCTACAGGAGGCGGACAGCAGCCTAGCATTATTGATAAAGTCGTATTGTTTGGTGATCCTGGAGATCGCTCCAAAGAAAAGCTGGCGCAAAAATCAGAGCTGCTTAGCAAGCTTAACACCTATAAGAAGCTTACCGTATCTGCGGAAAACAAGCTGGACTTAGGCGTAATGAGCTTTGCTTTCGAAGGAGAGGGCTCGCTTTCCTTCTATAACGGTCATAAGGACACGCTCGAGGCGTCTATCGGTGTTGATTTGCCAGAATCGATCGCTGGATTTAGCGGCTGGGAGCAAATTACGGAGCATGTTATTCCGAAAATTATCGAGACGATTGGAACGATACATAAGCAGCTTGCTAGTAATGACACGCAATCTGAGGGTGAATCGGATGAACTTGGCGATTTACGCGATGAGATGGAGGAACGTGCATCTCAGTTAACCGAATCACTCGCCAGCTTAACGGATGAAGAATCCGCTGTCCAGCTAGAAACTGAATCGGCACTTGGCATAAGCTTTAACTTTGAAAAATCATGGGATAACGGTGTGCCGAAGGAATGGAAGATCGGCTTCGATATTAGTAAAAAGTCTGGGCTTAAGCTAAGTGCTGGCGTGCTAGAAATTGAACTTGCACGTAAACGCAAAATGCTAAGTCTTGAGCATACTAGATCTAATGGCGGCTCTAAGACTGAATTTAATACGTATCAAAGCAAATTACAATTTACTTAGTGAAAGGAACCCCTACTTATGGATAACCAATCGTCGGTTAAAGTAACGACAGACGTCTCCTTTCGCGCATGGAATGGAGAGCAGCTTACTGCTACATTAACATCAATTACTTATGACAGTGATGCGAGCTATCATTACTATAGTATTACATTGCTTGTCGCAACAAATACGATGCAGCGAATTGTTGAGCAGCAATGGTTTCATATGAATCCGAGAATTATGCTGCATGATGTACAATTTGAAGCTGAGAGTGATATCGAGCTGAAGCTGGCACTCTCTCCCGCTGCTGCAGCCCAGCTTGCGGGGCAAGGGGCTGACGCTGAAGAAGTGCTACGCTTTTTGTTAGATACAGAAGCAGCCTCCGCTAGTATCGCAATGGCAGAGCTATGGTTTATCGTCGAGGCTACACAAACTGTTAAGCTGCCACAACAGCTACAGCAGCAAGGACAGCTTAAGGTCGGCTTTCAAACAAAATGGCGTGAAGACATTCTCCATCTTGTTTCAAGCAATAAGGGGAGTATCGGGCAATCTAGTGAGTCGCTGCAAGCTAGTGAGCTAGATACTGCACAGGATTCAGACAGTTTGCAGGAGCCATCAGCAAGATCAGCTTCAGACAGTTTAAGCGTGCAGGTTAAGCAGCTGCTAGAACAGCAGCAGCTTAACTATCACCACCATAACGAGCAAATTATCGTCGTTCCTGTTGCTGGCAAGCAAGATAGCAATTGGACTGAGCTGATTCGTATTGAGCATGAAAAACGACTAATTATTTTCTATGCGGTATTTCCTTTTGCCATACCTCCTTCCCTGCGGAAGGAAGCAGCTGAGGAGCTGCTCAACGACAACTATGATTTATTGAACGGTGCTTTTGAAATGGATAGCGAGGATGGTGAGCTACGCTTCCGCACTAGCCTGCTGTGCCCTGGAGCGTTAGATGGGACTAGCTTCCAGCAGCTATTAACCGATCATCAGCAAATAATGGAGCATTATATCCCTGTCATTCGAGAGTTTATTGCCCAGGGTTAGCTTGCAATCTGAAAGCGATGCAAGCTGCAGTATCCAAACCAAGTGAACTAAAAGGGTTGTTCAGACCGTCAGTTCTAGCTGACATTGATCTGAACAACCCTTTTTTGTTGATAGCATTTTGCGAATTGAATTTACTGCTTACCTGTTGATTTAGCAATTTGAAAAGAAACCTCCGTGCCTGCACCAGGCTGTGAACGGATCCTTAATCCTTGGCGATAATGATATTGTAGGCGTCGCTCAATATTGATTAAGCCAACGCCCATTGAGGAGGATGAACGAAGCTGCAATAAAGCTACTTGCGTTGCCTGATCCATCCCTACTCCGTTATCGCTAACGCAGATATTGTAGTACTGCTCGTTTTCCTCTACCGCAATCGTAACGACTCCGCCTTCAGCCAGTGCCATAACACCATGTCGAATCGCATTTTCTACTAATGGCTGAATCGTTAACGGCGGCAGCTCCAGCTCTATCCCTTCTGGAACCTGCCACTTCACCTGCAAGCGTTGACCAAATCTTGCTTGCTCGATAAATACGTAGGTTCGAACTAAGCTTAATTCTTCCGAAAGTGATGTCTTATCCTTAATATGATTGTAACGGAATTTATCCTGCAAATAGCTGCCTAATGCAGTAAGCAGCTCACGCATTTGTACAATATCGATCTCGCTTAAGGCGATCACTGAATTAATCGTATTAAATAAGAAATGCGGTTGTATTTGTGCTTGCAGCCATGCAGCTTCCAGCTGAAGTCTTTCTCTAAATATCTTCTTAACCCCTGTTAAGGCAGAGACGCGTGAACGAATTTCATTCGCGTCCATCGGCTTGCGCACATAATCATTTGCACCGCAAGCAAATGCATGCTGCACATCCTCTGGCTGACTTCTTGCAGTCAATAGTAAGATTGGCAGCTCGGTCAATGCATACTTCTGCCGAATAAGCCTCGTTAATTCGTAGCCAGACATTTCCGGCATCATAACATCAGAGATGACTAAGTCCCATTCCATGCTGACAATGAGCTCTAGCGCTAACGTTGCAGAATTGGCACAGGTGATCTCATAATGCTCCCCCTCCAAGATCGCTTCGAGAACGTTGAGGTTAATGACATCATCATCGACAAGCAGCAGCTTGAAGCGATTAGCAGCAGGCGTGGAAGATGAGTTTTCCGATGACGATGCTGATGAGTGAGCAGATGAGACATCATCCGATCGTAATTGTACACCTTCATAATCTGAGCTGAAATCATCCTCGTCTCCAGCAACAGTCTGTCCAGCTGCAACCGTAGCTGCTGTCTCAACCTCTGCCGAATCACTTAATAATGGCGCCACTGTTATAGCTGCCTCCCGCTCCTTCTCCACTGTCGCTAGCGGCAATGTAAAGCTGAAGGTTGATCCCGCATTTTCATGAGAGGAGGCATAAATCTTCCCACCTTGCATCTCAACTAGCTTCTTACTAATGCTAAGCCCTAATCCGAACCCGCCTTCCATAAACGCCTTGGCAGACTCACCCTGCTCATACGGTTCGAAGATATGCTTCAGTGTTGCTTGCTCTATGCCGATACCCGTGTCTGTAATAGATATTACAGCGTAGTCCCCTTGCTGCTGCGCATGAATAGTGACACTGCCTTCACTTGTAAATTTGAGCGCGTTATGCAGCAGATTATAAATGATTTGAATGATTCGATTTTCATCCCCCCACACTTTAGGGAAGCTGACATCAATATTGTTAACAATGACGACATTTTCTGAACGTCGCATATAATTGAGCAAATCCGTTACACCGACGGTTAGCTTATGCAGTGAAATTGACGATAGATTAAGACGAACCCCTCCCACCTTCATATTCATCGCCTCGAGCATTTCATTTAGTAGCAATGATAGCCTTTTGCTAACGATCATGACATTGTTCAAATCATTGATACTGCGTGGAGATAAAGTATCCTTCTCTCGTTCTAGCAGCACCTGAGCAATGTTGAGGATGCTATGCAACGGATTTCGCAGCTCATGTGATGTATTCGCTAAAAATTCGTCGCGCTGATTAATGTTGCGCTGCAGCTTCTCGGTAAGTAAATCCTTCTCTTTGAATGTGCGAATATAGCTCTGTGTCCAAATGATAGAAAAGGTTGTCATCGCAATTATTAGATCAAACGGGTAGTACATCACCTTCTCTCCCGAGAGCAACAAGTAGAACCACCATAGCAAATGATTGGCGACTGCAAATAATGAAATAAAGTACATCCGGTGCAATCGATATCCTGATTTAATATTCAATAAATAAACAATAATAGAGAACACGACGACGGCAATCATAAACAACGAATAGTAATTGTTAACAATCATCACTAAGCCAAACGGTGCCAAAAGCGCAATGAGCAGCACACAGACATTTAACGCTTGGATTGCGTAATAATATTTACGATGCCTAGCTATAAGAAACGGATAAATGAGCTGATATAGCGAAACGAACATAAGCGTTATTGAAAATAACACCACCCTGAAGCCTGTTTCATAGCTAAAGCCAAACCAAACCGACATCAGCTTCTCATCGCTGCCACACATAATTAATGTAATAAAGCTAATTACGAATATTGCGAACCAGAGCAACGCTGGACGACGTGGATCAGCAAAGTACAGCATGATGGCGTAGAAGGCATGGAGTAAAAAGATACTCCCTACAAGCTGCTGCATACTTGTGGAAATAATATATTCATGCGAGATCGCTTGCTCTGTTCCGAATTTTATCGAGCGAATAAGTCCTCCGCCGCGTAGGTCAGCAAAGTTTGCAGCCTCGATAATGATTTCAATTTTCCCATTATCATCACTCGTAAAGGTGCCTCGATACGGAATGTTGTATGGTACATACTGCTCCTTGTGCTCAGCAACGGTTCCGGAGCGTGCTATTTGGATATCGTTGACATAGAGCGTTGATGCACTTCGCACACTGCCAACTTGAATGGAAAAGGACTGCCGCGGCTCAGGATTGACAAGCAAGGTGAGACGATAGGAACCATAACCATACGGTGTAGGATCATCACCATTGAGCGCACGGCTCCAATTTCCTGGAACGGCAATATATTGGGAGCTATTCTGTTCTTCTGTACCTTTACTGACTATAAATTGATCGGGGTAAAACTCCCACTCTCCATCCAACGTAATCGTTCGACTACTATTCATATCCCAATCACGCAGATCAAGCACACCCTGCTCGGCGCGATGTGTTTCGTCATGCTCAAAAAGAGATATCCATAATAAACGTCCTACATTAAGTGCAACAATAAATAGCAGGAAAATTACAGCATTTAGCCAAATTCCTTTTTTCGTTTTTTTCATCATCGACAATTGAATTACTCCTTATTAAAAGGTATAACTAAGTGTAACATACTTAAAGTAATTGAAAGTGGAATAAAAGTCACACAGTTAGGGGTGAAAGGATGAAAGTTTATCATGACCTCATTCAGCAACAACAGCGTTTTTTCAATGAAATGAACAATTCTTCGGATTCAATTTCATTTCGTATCCGCACCTTACAAAAGCTAAAGCAGGCAATCATCCAATTGGAACCACAAATTATGGAGGCTTTGCGAGCTGATCTTAATAAATCGGATATCGAAACCTTCAGTACTGAAATCGGCATCGTTTTAGAAGAAATAAATATGTCTATTAGAAATATTAAACGCTGGAGTAAGCGTAAAGTTGTGAAAACACCGCTAACTCATTTTGGCTCAACTAGCTACATCTATGCACAGCCTTACGGTGTCGCATTAATTATATCTCCGTGGAACTATCCATTTCAGCTAGCAATCGCTCCTCTTGTCGGCGCCATCGCAGCCGGCAATTGCGTCGTCATTAAGCCATCAGAGCTTGCACCGCATACATCTGGCATCATTCATAAGCTCATTACAACAACCTTCGAGCAGCAGCATGTTGCGGTCATCGAAGGCGGCATCGAGATCAATCAGGCACTGCTAGCAGAACGCTGGGATTATATTTTCTTTACGGGAAGCGTGTCGGTTGGCAAGCTTGTAATGGAAGCAGCAGCTAAGCATTTGACTCCGATTACATTAGAGCTTGGCGGAAAAAGCCCTTGTATTGTTCATCATGATGCCAATATTAAGCTAGCAGCTAAGCGCATTGCGTGGGGCAAATTTCTTAATGCCGGGCAAACCTGTGTTGCCCCAGATTATGTCCTCGTTCATCGGGACATCCATGAGAAATTTGTAGCAGCGCTGCAAGAAGCGATCACCACGCTGTATGGAAAAAGTATGACGGAAAACAGCAGCTTTACACGGATTATTAGTCCAAGGCATTTTCAGCGATTACAGCACTTTTTACAGCATGGTAGAATTGTTTTTGGCGGAGGCTATAATGAAGATCGACTAATCATTGAGCCAACTGTGCTGGATGGGGTTAATTGGGAAACACCGATTATGAAGGAAGAAATATTCGGCCCGATTTTGCCTATTCTTGTATATGATGAGCTGTCTGAGGTTATCGCTGGTGCCCAGCATCAGCCTAATCCGCTTGCGCTATATATCTTCTCCGAAAGCAAGGAAATACAGCAGAAGATTATAACGGAAATTTCATTTGGCGGCGGATGTATTAATGATACGGTATTCCATTACGCAAATCCTTATTTGCCATTCGGTGGAATCGGAACAAGCGGTGTCGGTGCCTATCACGGGAAATATAGCTTTGATACCTTTACCCACTACAAAAGCGTACTAAAGCAAACAACAGCATTCGATATTCCATTCCGTTATCCTAATATGAAAAACGGCCTTAAAATACTAAAAATGTTTTTCAAATAAGCTAAGTACCGCACGCATAGATAAAGCCTAAGCCATTCGCTGCTGCTGAATGACTTAGGCTTTACTTGTCTATATGGAGTTAGACTGCCCGATCATGATCATGTTGCGTGCTCTTGCTGACTCCGTTACTCGTTATTGCTGCCCTCAGCAGAAGCCTCTTCCTCAACGATCTCAAATTGCTGAAGCATGTAATAGAAGCGTGCTCCATGACCTTCAGAAGCCTCTAGGAAATACTTCGCTGTAACAATAAAGCTGCCGCCACGCTCATTGGATAGAACATATACCTTGGCAACTGGGCTATCCCATTGCTGACCATCAATCGCCGAAATTAGCGTTGCATTCAGTGGTTCTGTTACCACTTCGGGCTCCTTCACTGTTTCGTATTGACCTGCTAGCTCACCTTTAATGCGTGCTATCGCCTGCTCTGGTGTTTCATTCTGAGATTGCTCGATGCTCATTGAAACCTCAGGGTACTGATCACCAAGCGGAGTTTGTGTAACAATAACATCTCGACCTTCCTCTTCAACTAGCTTGTAACGCTCCTCATCAATATAAATAACGTAGCCTGACTTCGTATCCTGCAGCACCACTTCTTTTTCCTCTGGCATTCCTTCGATATGCTCTTCCACTTGCTTCTTCGGCTCAAAATACTGCTTAATTTGCTCGACAAATGCTTGGCCTGTATTACTTGTTGTAAATACACCGATGATGCTAGCTGCTGCAGCTACGCCGATAATCCAGCTTAGTTTAGCTCCGATGCGTTTTTTCTTTTTAGGCTGTTGTCCGTGTGTTGTTTTTCTACTGATTTCTGTCATAAATAATTCCTCCTCAATATTTCTCCAGATGTCCTCTTTATGCTGCAACATGGAGTCGGTATGCTTGTTGATGGATTTTTTCATCGCTTCGTCCAGTTGATCTTCCTTCATCCTTCTCCACCTCCAAATGCGGTTTGTAGTCGTTTTCTAAGCTTTTGCTTGGCTTTAAATATTCGGGACTTGATCGTATTCAAATTTTCACCTAATGTATCAGCAATTTCTTGATCCTTTAGGTCATGCATATATTTCAAAATGATCGGGATCCGATTGTGCTCCTCTAATCGCTGCAGCTCTTCATACAACTCCTCATATAACTCGAACGCATACTGATCGTAATCTCCACGCTCAAATGCCCTTAGTGCCTCGTCACCTATCGCAATTAACTTGCCATGCTTCGTCGCAATACGCTTGCATTCATTAAGCAATATCGTATAAAACCACGGCTTAAAGCTTTGCTCACTTTGATAGCTTGCTGCACTGCGAAAAATTCGTATAAATGCCTCTTGTACTGCATCTAGTGCTAGCGACGATTGATTACGCAGCACAATGGTGGCGACACGTACAGCATATTCATAATAGCGATCATACAACTGGCGAAATGCAGCCTTCTCACCCTGCTTAACTAAAAGCATCAGTTCGTTGTCATTCAAGGCTCTCTTGTCTCCTTTCTTGTTAAGCTATATACATTACCCTGCAAATGAGCAAATAGTTTTCGCTATGTCAAAAAAATAAAAAAGCCGCTCGACGATGCAAGCAGCTTTGTATAGTATGATTCTCAAGCTCTATCTTAATTCATTATTTATCCATTTACTCTAACCGATCCGAGAGATGATGTTGCTTTAATATTCGGTCCGTCACTACCACGCTCAGCTCTAATGATTGTATTGCGTTGCTCCTCATAGCTTACATCATCTACATTGAGCAGAACTTTACCCACCTCAACCTGCAAATCAAAGCTAGCATTAGCCGGCTCCTCCGCAAACGAAATCTCAATATCTCCCGTTTCCGCATCAGCGAAAATAGAATGAGACGGTGAAGCTTGCTTAACATTGATACTACCCGCTTCTACATTAAGATCAAGCTCACCTACGACTCCATCTGTCACGATCGCACCCGCATCGAGCTCAACTAAAGCTGCTTTTACGGTTAAATGATCTAGCTCTATTCTGCCGAAATCATTTGCAATGTTCAGCTCCGGCTCTTGCCCTTCTGGCAATGTTACGATCAGTCTACGCTCCCCACGACTTTGGTCTCCAACAGAAAAGAGCTTTTCCTTAGTAGTAACTGTAACTTGCAGCTTCTCGCCTTGAATCGAAGCGTCGAAGGAAAGCTCATAACTAATCTCACTATCCTTCAATAGCTCCACCGTTGCTTCTTCGCCTTCACCTTGCTTCACGACAATTTCCATCGCATCCGTCACAATATCAATGGTGTTATATTGATCCCCAGCAAATGACTTCTTCTCTTGCGAAACAAGCTCCCCACTGCCTGAGCCTTCACCGATCGTTAAATTAGAGGTTTTCTCAAAAACTGAGCCGCATCCTACTAGCGTTAGTGCTAATGCTAAACTAATACATGTAAAGCTTAATTTCCAATACTGATTCATCTCATGTGCTCCTTCATTCCATTTGTTAACAGTATAGCTTAGCAAAGTCACGATTAAAAACCGCCGTTTGGCTGGTTTAGTACTAGACTAAAGGCGAGGAGCATAATAGTGAGAGGCTAGGCTTGAAATAAAATATCTATAATTTCTCGTAACTCGGTAATCTTATAATGGGGCTGGATGCCTACAACATCCCATGCATGAAAGCCCTCTAGCCAAATGGTCGTTAGCCCCGCTTCGCTCGCTCCTTTAATATCGTTACGTGGATGATCCCCGATATAAATGGACGAAGCTGCGTTAACTCCTAACTGCTCAAGGGCAAGTTCAAATATCCCTTTATCTGGCTTTTTAACCCAACCTCATCAGAAACAACTATGACATCAAAATGCTGGCGTAATCCAACATAATCTATCTTGGCATTTTAAACTACAAAAAGGCTGTCGGTATCCCGACAACCTTCTATATGTCACCAATTGCACGAAGGCTAAACTCTTGTTACTCCGTCGCAAGACATGCGAGATGGTTTAAATTTACCATAATTGTGCAGAAAAATTACTTAAAATTCCATGACTACAAGGCCGTTTACAGCTCAACAACCGCTTTAATGACTCCAGTTTGTGGTTGTAGCCATTGCTGAAACGGTTCAATCATTCCCTCTAAGCTGCATCGATGCGTAATATAGCGTGTTTCATCGATGTGTCCAGCAGCCATCGCAGATAGCACTGTGGCAAAATCTGCTCGTGTCGCATTGCGACTACCCATTAATGTCAGCTCTTTACGGTGAAAATCTGGATCGTGGAATACAACATCTCCTTTAAACAACCCCACATAAACTAACACCCCACCATGAGAGGTATAGCTGAAAGCATTCATCATCGATTGTGCATTGCCTGTTGCATCAAAAACCACACTTGGGAATTGTCCATTGGTTAGTTCAGCGATGCGCACCTCAGGCTGCTCAAGTCCATTGACGAGATGCTCTGCCTTCGCCCATGATGCTGCAAATTTTAGTCGCTCATCATTAATGTCCATCGCAATTGCCTTCGCACCCATGCTATGAATAAGTGCCATAATTCCGAGGCCAATCGGACCTGCACCGATGACAAGCGCTGTTTGTCCGCGCTGAAGTCCAGAACGTGCAATCGCATGCGCTCCGATCGCTAGCGGCTCCAGCAGTACAGCTTGATCGAGCGTTAACGCATTACAGTTAAGTAGATGGCTTATCGGCACAGCGACCCTTTCCACCATTCCACCATCAACATGTACGCCAAATACCTGCATGCTCTGACAGCAGTTTGTTTTCCCCTGTAGACATGCTTGACAGTGACCACAATGGAAGTAAGGAATGATGCTAACCTGATCTCCTACAGCTAGTCCCTGATCGTTGTCTCCGATCTCAACAATCGTTCCTGCCAATTCATGACCAAGAATTCTCGGATACGTAAAAAACGGCTGTTTACCAGCAAACGCATGATAATCCGTTCCACATATGCCGATGCGGCGAATTTGCACAATCGCATAGCCGTCCTTTAGCTCTGGCTCAGGTAACGCGACTTCATACGTTAGATGACCAACATCCTGACAGACGATGCCTTTCATTAAGCTTCACTTCCTTTGCCCTGCTCTGCACGTTGCTCCCGCTTAAATCTAAGCCCTTCGTTATACTCTGGGAGTCCACTAGACCATGTTAAATGAGCGATTGGCTCTAAAATTCGCAGTACCTCAGCTAGCAGCTGCTGATCTAGCTCTTCTTCTACCCAGCGCGCATTGTTGGCAATATTTTGTGGATTCGCAGTGCTTACAAGCGTTGTAGGAATAGTGTGATTAGCCGTTGAATACTGAACGGCAAGCTTAGCGATATCGTAGCCCTGAGCTGCACAATAATCTGCTGCTTGCTTACAGATGTCCTTCACCTGTTGATCAGCAGGATGCCAGTCTGGTGCAGAACGAGTGCTTAATAATCCCATGGACAATGGAGAAGCGTTCACTAAGCCGATTCCTGACTGTTCAAGCAATGGCAATAGTCCTAATAAGGAATTATCGTTTAAGGAATAATGGCAATACGATAGGATACAATCGATTTGCACTTGTGGAATAAGCTTCTCGAATACCTGTAAAGGTAATCCGCTAATTCCGCAATAACGAATTTTACCTTGCTGCTTTAATTTGTGCAATGTAGGTATTGCTTCGTTAATAATAATGTCCCCGTCTACAAACTCCACGTCGTGTAAAAACAACATATCTACGTAGTCGGTGTTTAGTCTATTTAAGCTCTCATCGACACTTTCTATTATTTTTGATGCAGAGAAATCAAAGTTATCCACTCCATATCGTCCTGCTTTAGTCGACAAATAAAACTTACTACGATCCAGTCCCTTAATGCTCTTACCAAGCACTGTTTCTGCTTTCGTTAAGCCATAATACGGTGCAACGTCAATATAATTAATGCCGTAATCAAGTGCAGTATGAACTGCTCTAATGCTCTCCTGCTCATCCGTATCACGGAAAACAGAGCCAAGCGATGAAGCACCATAGCTCAATACAGACACGTTCATATCGGTGTTGCCTAGTTTTCTATAGTTCATGTCGACTCTCCTTACTTATCGATGGAAGTTTATAAAATGCAGCGGCATTCCCGCCAAATAATCGTGCACGCTCCTCTGCACCCCAAGAGCTTGGTAACGCAGTTTCAACAATTTCCATCACCTCATCATAGCTTGCCGCAAGCAAGCATACCGGCCAATCACTGCCGAACATCACTCGCTCCATCCCAAAACTCGACAAGACCTTCTCGATATAAGGGACAAATTGTTGATAGCTCCAGTTGCTATGATCCGCTTCCGTTGCCATTCCAGATAGCTTGCAATACACATTCGGATATTGTGCAATTTGGCTAATTTGCTCTGCCCAAGGTTGAAAAGCTGCCTCAGCAATATTCGGCTTGCCAATATGATCGATAACCGCTCGCATGGTCGGAAACACCTCTAATAGTGCAAGCACCGTATCAAGCTGCTTAGCAACGACTAGCAAATCAAGCGGAATATCTTCCTCTACATAATAGGATATTCTTTCTAACACTTGCGGCTCTAGCAGCTGATTGCAATCCTCCATATCCTGCAGCATAATGCGCAGACCAACGAATTTGGTATATTGGCGAAGCTGGGCAAGCTGCTCCTTATGATCCTCTGCAAAAACGTCTATCCACCCAACGACTCCTAAAATGCTAGGTGACTGATCTGCAAGCTCCAAAATAAATTTACTTTCTGCTAATGTCGGTGCCGCTTGAACAACAATCGTTCCATCTAGCGCATGCTTCTGTAGCGAAGGCTGCAGATCACTTGGGTAAAAGTCACGATATAGGGTTGAAATGTGCGGCGTAATCCATCCATAGTCACCACGTGCGATAGCCCAGTAGTGCTGATGTGCATCGATTCTCATTCTAAATCCTCCTATAGCTTTTCATGGAATGGAAAGCAGCTGCGAAAGCGTAATCAAATATTAGCTTGCTTTCATTATACTCTCATTCTATACTACAAATATTGATAGTGTAATGGCTTTATATCGCAAAACTATAACAATATTTGATATTCAATCAATTTTAATGTGAGGTGGTGATTAGATGAAGCCGATACGCAAGTCCTTTCATAATCAAGCACTTTTTCCTTTTGAGCTTGTTTATCGTGCTGTAAAAAAACAACATAATGAGCTGCCAGAGCATTTTCATGATCACTACGAGCTTGTATACATCCATGAAGGTAAGGGATTATTTTTTATTGACCATATGTGGTACGAGAAGTCCAAGGGCGACTTTTTTCTAATCCCAGGCAATACGATTCATCACTCGTTGCCAGATGATGAGGAGCCAATTGTATCATCAGCGATCTTCTTCGCACCTTACTTAATGAATTCATTGCCTACAGAAGCAGGCTATTCGTCACTTGCTTGCTTCGACTATGCCAAGCAAAAAAAGTCATATAAGCTAGATTTGTCGCAGGCAAGTAAAGAAATGCTCGAGCTGACATTATCTAAGATGAATGATGAATGGAGCAATCGTCCTACAGGCTACCAAAGCGCGATCTGGCTAGAGCTATGCGGGCTGCTGCTGCGACTTAATCGTCTTACGAACTCAAGCTCGCTTACGCAAACGACAGGGTCGCATCATATTCCTACGTGGATGCTGTCTGCCTTACGCACGATTGATAAGCATCCCCAGCAGGATCATAGTCTGGAGCTGCTCGCCCAGCAAGCGAACGTATCGCCATCTCATTTTTCTCGAGTATTTCGTCAGCTAACGACGATGAATGTTACGAACTACGTAAATGCTAAGCGCATTGTTAGAGCGAAGGAGCTGCTGCTTAAAACAGAGCTAAATATCGATGATATTGCAGAGCAATGCGGCTTTCAAACCGCTACACATTTTTACCGAGTATTTAAGCAAATTACTGGTGTAACACCAAGACAATATGTAGCCGACACTGAGCAAAAGGAAAGCTAGTTTAATCGTTATGCTGATTCTCTAATTGATTAGGAGGAAGACGGAATTATGAAACTTATCTATCATTCACCTGCCGTGTTTTGGACTGACGCATTGCCTGTTGGTAACGGAAAGCTGGGAGCTATGGTTTTTGGCGGCGTGGAAAAGGAAGTGCTGCAATTAAACGAGGATACATTATGGTCAGGATATCCTAAGGATGGTAGCAATCCTAAAGCTTTGGCGACTTTGCCGAAAATAAGAGCTGCGATTGATCAAGAGGATTATGCCAAGGCCGACGAGCTGGCAAGAGATATGCTAGGACCGTATACGCAGTCTTATTTACCGCTAGGTGAGCTTGTGCTTACGATGGAGCATGGAAATACGTATAAGAATTACAAGCGTGAGCTTGATCTGCAGCATAGCTTGTCTACAGTAGAATACAGTAAAGGAACTACCCGATATACACGCGAGGTATTTGCCTCCTATCCACATAAGGTCATCGTCGTGTCACTTAAAGCAAGCGAAGCTGGTGCGCTCAGCTTTCAAATTGGCTTGCATAGCCCGCTACGTCATCAAGCTTCAATCGAGAACGATGACTTAATGATCTATGGACATGCACCAGAGCAGGTTTGGCCGAGCTACTGCGATGTATCGAATCCTGTCCAATACGGAGAAGAAGGATCAGAGAAGTCGCTTCAATTTCATAGCAGACTGCGAGTAGCTAACCACGATGGCACGCTTACGAGAAATGGCAATGGCTTACATCTAACAGGAGCTACCACGGCAACGTTGATTTTTAGCGCAGCAACTAATTTTAATGCCGATAATACGCAAGTTGATACAAGCATTGATCCTGCGATTGTTACAAAGCAAACGTTAGCTGGGCTGGGCGGCTTAAGCTTAGAAGTTATACGAGAAGCTCATATTAAGGATTATCAGTCGTTATTCAATCGTGTTGAGCTTAATTTAGGTGAAGCAATCGCTCCAGACAGTCTAGCTACTGATAAAAGAATTGCACAATATGGTGCCAGTGATCCTGGCTTAGTTGAGCTACTCTTTCACTATGGTCGCTACTTGATGATTTCAAGCTCGAGACCGGGCTCTTTGCCTGCGAATTTGCAAGGGATATGGAATAATCATACGCAAGCTCCATGGAGCAGCAACTATACATTGAATATTAACGCTGAGATGAACTACTGGCCTGTTGAGGTTAGTAATCTAGCAGAATGTCATGAACCACTGCTCAAATTTATAGGGGCAATCGCGAAAAATGGCGCTAGAACTGCTGCCGTCAACTACGGCATGCAGGGCTGGGTTGCCCACCACAATTCTGATTTGTGGGCGCATACTGAGCCGGTTGGTAATTTCGGTGAAGGTGACCCTGTTTGGGCGTACTGGCCGCTTGGCGGTGTATGGTTAGCGCAGCATTTATGGGAGCACTATGCTTTCAGCTTGGATAAACAGTATTTAGGCGAAACCGCATATCCGCTAATGCGCGGCGCGGCACAGTTTTGTTTAGATTGGTTGTATGAGGATGAAGATGGTATATTGCAAGCCGCTCCATCCACGTCACCTGAGCATAAGTTTAGAATCGGGGACAAGCTGTATGCAGTGAGTCGTTCTACAACTGCAGATTTAGCAATGATTTGGGATTTGCTCAATAATTGCATTGAAGCCTCTCAAGCTCTTGAAATTGATGATGATTTCCGCGAAAAATTAACTCAAACTCTATCTATACTACAGCCTTTACAAATTGGTAAGCAAGGTCAGCTGCAGGAATGGTCGGTGGATTTCGAGGATGAGGATGTTCATCATCGCCATGTGTCACATTTATTTGGCGTATACCCAGGCAGACAGTTAACAGAAACGAAAGAGCGCCATCTGTTCGATGCTGCCAAGCGCTCGTTAGAAATTCGTGGCGACGGTGGTACTGGCTGGAGTCTTGGCTGGAAGGTTGCTCTGTGGGCTAGATTTAGAGATGGCAATCGTGCCTTTACCTTGATTAACAATGTGTTGAATCTAGTACCTGGCGACTCTAGAATGAGTGAAAAAGGCGGCGTATACGCTAACCTATTCGGCGCACACCCACCATTCCAAATTGATGGAAATTTCTCTGCCACAGCAGGTATTGCCGAGCTGCTGCTGCAGTCACATGAACAAGAGCTGCACCTGCTTCCGGCATTACCAGATGCTTGGCCGACAGGCAGCGTGAAGGGCTTACGTGCCCGTGGTGGTTATGAGCTGTCTATCTCTTGGCGTGACGGACAACTGCTAGAAGCAGAGCTGCAAGCGTCTCTTAGCGGCAACTGCACTATCCGTCTAGCAGCGGAGAATATTGCAGTTTACAAGCAAGGGAAGCCAATTACCGTGAATGAGCTTGGCAATGGTGTCTTCTCGCTGGCTGTGGAGGCTGGCGCAAGTTATTCTATTCAACCACTTTAATGGCATATTTAAAGGGCAGGCGCTCATCGCGCCTGCCCTTTGTTTATCGTACTATTCAACTCTCTTTGCATGAACAATAAATCTCGCATCGCTTATTTCGTACGTACAGGTAACCAAGGTTAGCAGCTGATCCTCTGCAGTAATTTCAAGCCCTGTATCATATAGCGACGCAGCCATAATTTGCTGTAGATAGTCATTATGCTCCTGCTCGCTTCCATATTGAAATTGAAAAAACTGATGCTGAGGCGAGTACACATAAGCAGACACAATTTGCCATGTTGTCGGCTGCTCTAATGTATCAAGGGTAATAAGGCTATGTTCGTGAAAATATTGTTCATCCTTGTAATTATACAATTGGCTAAACATGCTGCCGTCCTTCATATGATGACCGTAAATGACGATATGGGGATCCTCAGACATCCTTTCATTGCGATAATCCATAAATATCGCTCCACGTGACGAGCGCGAGCGTTCAATATTATGATCCAAGTAATAGTCATTATCGCTATGCTGAACAACAGGATAATCAATCGACGTATCTGCAATGCTAATCCAGCCTACAATTTCTGAATTAATTTCACGCAAACTTGCAAACCGCTGTTCATATAATGCTTGGTGCTGCTGCATAAGTGCAGCAGCACCTCCCTCATCATCTTCACTGATTCCTTCACTGTTTATTTCCGCTGCTTCAATGGCAGTGACGTACTGTTTTTTTAGTCGGTCGTTTAGATTGTTGCTCGTATACCCGTCATATAGATAGAAAGCGAGATTGCCCCCACTATAGATAAAAATACCAAGCAACACGATAAGCAGTAGAAGCCTTAATTTTTTCACGATTTACAACCTCACCTTATCTTCTTACCACTTCTGACCTTTACGTCTTCTGCCAAACAGCAGCAGCGGTGCAATTAACGCCCCGCTTCCAATGAACAATAGCAGCATTGTTAGGATCGGGTCACCTGTTTTCGGCAATTGATTGTCTTTTCCTCGTACAGTGTCTGTATTGTTAGTCAATAGCCCCGTATCCTTGCCATTCTGCAATTCTGTCTTGTCAGTAAGAAGCCCAGAGCCACTATCTCCTGATTGTGCCCCGTCCCCGTCTCCACCGTTATTGTCATCCGGCAAATTACCATCACTTCCTGCAGACAACTGTGGCGCAGGTGTTGGCGCTAACGAAGGCTCCGGCGTAGCTTCAACCGTTGGCTCTGTAGTTGGTTCTGCAGTTGGTTCACCTGTCGGCTGCACTGTTGGCTCTGCGGTCGGTGTCGGTGTCGGCGTTGCTGTTGGTGTTGGCGTAGGCTCTTCTACTATCAGCTCATCCGAATTGTAATATGGCATTACTGTATTGGCACATGTGTCAGTAATAGCAATTCTACCGATAATGCGCTTTTCAAATACCACATAGTTGCCTGGCTCAAGGGTGTAAGGAACGACAAGCTCACCGTTAATGTCTGTCGTGCCTGTTATGATCACATTTTGATCTTGATCTCTAATTTCAACAGTAACCCCAGGACGTACCTTAGTATTAATGCTTCTCAAAGTTAGCGTATACGTCGCACATGCATTAGCGGGTACCTGTACTGAACTAGCACATATCTCATCAATGTAACTTACAGTAATCGTACCAAGATCTACTCCTGCAGCATTGACTACAGAATAAGTCTCACCTTCTACAAACTTCGTCTTATCACTAAAGATAATCTCACCGTTAGCATCTGTTATTGTTTCTGCAACAATCTCACCAAGCTGATCCAATATTGTAATGCTAACACCTGCACCAACAGGAGCTAGACCACTGTTAACTATACTTAACGTAAAGGTCGCACAGGCGTTTTTCACGACAGTCGCTTGGCAATCATTTTTGTAAGTGACATAAACCCCGTCAAGCTCAGCACCAATGCTGTTATCAGCATTCACTTCATGCACGGTGATTGCTCCCGGTTGGAATGCTGTTGGCAACGTAATTTTCCCATTTGCATTCGTTGTATAGGTCGTCTCTGCACCATCACTACTTTTCACGATGACCGCTCTATTGGCAAGCGGTGAGGTACCATCTGGAGCAATAACGGTAATTTCAAATACGGTACATGCTCGCGGCTTCTCAACCTCATCCTGACAATCCCCGGTATACGTAACGTTAAAGCTGCCAAGCACATCACCGGTTGATGTAATGGAAACTTCATAGTTACCTGGTGAGGTCGTTGAAGAGAAGCTGACTTGACCAGCAGCATTTACGATTGCTGTGAAGAAGGAGTTGCTTACTGTGTTCGTTATCGTTACTTCTGTGCCTGACGGTACAAGACCATCCTCATCCTTAACAGTTACTGTAAATAGCGAACATGCTGGCAATGGCTGAATCTGTGCAGCACAATTCGTGCCAACAGTAAACTCTCCTAGCTTTCTTGTATTCTCCCAAACCTCATACGTTCCAGGAACTAAATTATTCACGCTTGCTCGACCAGTGGCATCTGTCGTAGCAGTAGCAACTGTCAGTGAAGTTGTTTTATTGACAATCGACACCGTTACATTGTTGCGAGCTACGCCATCCTCATCACGCACCGTTAACATAAAGGTTTCGCACACTCTTGCTACATCCAGCTCAGCTTCACAGTTTCCACCTTGATAGCTAATCACAACTGTACCGAGCAGCTGCTCATCTTCATACAGCTTATACGTGCCAGCCGGTGTCGTCGTTGGTACTGTGAATTCTCCAGCTCCATTCGTTGTCGTTGTTACGATAACTGTGTTACTAGCATTTTTTAAAGTTACCTCGACATTAGGACGCGGGGCATTACTTTCAGTGATTACTGTAATTGTAAACAGTGGACATGCAGGCAAAGGTTGAATCTCATCTTGACAATTACCAGCAGAATAGTTGACGGTAACCGTTCCTAATGTCACATCATTGCCGTCTGTCACCGTATATATCCCTGCCAGCACTTCTTGACCACCTGTACCAGGACGATGAATGTCACTCACTACACCTGAACCATTGGTTGTACCTGTGTACACGACATTATTGTTGCCATCCACTAGCTTAATCTGCTCATTGGCAACAGCGTCACCATCAACATCCTTTACTGTTAGCGTAAAGGCTGGACATGCACCTGCTAAGCTTACATCCTCAATATTGTTAACGATATAAGGATTGCCGCCGACAAGCATATCGATTGCTGCACTCATTGTAATTTCAATATCGGAAGCTGTTATATAGCCGGTTGGCGTTTCTTCCTTCAGAATGTATTTACCATAGCGCACTTGCTCAAAAACTGCGATTCCGTCAGCATCTGTTATCGCTTCATAAAGTTTAATTGTATTTGCCTTATTCCATAGCTCGAACGTAACGCCTGCAAGCTTCTCCGTCTCTCCGGTAAGCGGGTGTACCTTGAATTTATTCAATTGAAGCGTTCCCTTCAAGCCAGAAGCACTTGTATCCGAAGAGCTGTATTGAAAATGCTTCGTATCTCCGCCTTCATCACTCGTACCCCCAGCGGCTGCACCAGCATAGCCAATTGACGCTTCATTCGATACATTTTCACCCGCATTACCATCACCTAAGAAATAGGTAGAATACGTAATAATATAGCCTTTGTCATCCAGGTTGCCTAACTCAATACTGAAGCTGCCGTCCCCATTAAGCGTAATTTCACTCGGGTCTATTGCGACAGAGCCACCTTGATTTTCCGATGTGCCTCCTGAGTTCAGCTTAATTTCTTGCTTTCTAAACGTATCTAGCAGCACCTTCTGATTGGCAGACGGCTTATCGGTTAGCGTAATATTTCCTATTTGTGAATTGGATGCATTGATCGTTACCGTCCAGTTAATCAGATCCTGCGCTGGTAGCGTGGTTGCTGACTTTGAAATTAATTGATTGGCTCTATCACTAATGGTTGCCGTTGCATTATAGCTGTAGCTACCATTGTCCGGTGTATCTAATGCCGCATCATTACGATAGTTTCTGGCGTCCCCAGAGCTTTGACCATAAATGTTGTCCGAGTCCATCGATATAAACTCTATTAAATACGCCTCATTATTCTCGCTAGCAGTTAAGCCTGTAAACGTAATCTCGAAGCCCGTTACTTTACCCGCTGTGACCGTCTCTGCTACACTCCATTTACTACTATCTAATGCACCAGCTTTTGTCCCTTCTTCGCTCGTTAGATTCAGCTTAGAGATTGTAATTTGATCCTTTAATGTGCTACCACTAGGTACAGGAATGTAATGGCCAGCACCCAATGTATCTGTTAGCGTAGCACCATTAATATTCTGTTTGTTAATATTTACACCAATTCTCCATGAAAATTGCTGTGTATTATTGTTGACCGATACACGCTTATAGCCGTTGTTGAAGGTTGGCGATGAATTGTTCGGTCGATATTCTCCAGTTTTATTGACCGCTTCATTATCAAAGTTTACTGCGCCATCCCACTCTGCATCCGCTCGATTGACATAAGCTGTTGCCACGCCGCTATTGGATTTAATATCAAATTTTGTTTTGTATTGAATCGTCACTGTACGCCCTTGCGGAATGTCGCTTGTAAAGACAGCTCTAAAGCCTTCGTTACCAAGGGCAGGTGCATTACCGATCTCATCCGTAATCGTGTACGTTAAACCAGCGGCACCATTAATATTAAAGAAATCAGTGCCATTCCACGTTGTTAATGTATGCTTTAACGTATCTCCTGCCTTATTAACCGTCGTAAAATCATCTTCGATCGTAAAGTTTTTCAAATCCTTGTTAGCGTTAATGGTTAATGTCCATGTAATCGTCTTGTTCACAAAGTCAATCGTTCCATTACCGCCACCTGATTTCGTAAAAATATTATGAGAGAGCGTCAATGTCGCTGTTTTCGATTCATTGCTGTCTGCTCTTGTCACTCTGTTGGTAATCGTTCCTTCAATGGCATCCGTTACAAACTCATTTTCAAGCTCAGTGTCATATTCAATGAGATAAGCGGCGGTAACCTTATTGTCGCCATTGGCGTCACCGCTGAAATCTAACGTAAAGCTATAATCGGTCTGGCTAATAAAATCATATTCTACTCCTGCTGTAAGCGGCGTTTTACTCTGTGCCGTTTGCCCATCGTTAGACAGTGTTACTTTAGATACAACAAAGCTGCCATAATCAATTTTATGCTTACCTGTTGTAACTGAAGAATAAGTCATGGCATCCGTTAGTCGTGCATTGGCGGCATCGATCTTCTGACCTAGCCAGTTATATTTAATACTCCAGCTAGATTCATACTTATCTCCTGTACGTGATTTCTCTAAGCTTGGTCCGTACTGAACCGTTCTACTTGCATTGGCTGTTGTGTTTGCGGGAATGCCTGTTCCAGTCAGTGTCGCTACGTTGCTATAGCTCATGCTAGAAGCCGTTGGCCCTTGAACCACTTCCGTGTCGTATGTGATTTTATATGCATAATGGCCGTCTGGAAGTGTGATTGGAAACGCTGATGATGTGGTAGTATTTAGCGCTGCACCTGGAGAGTTAGTATTAATTCCACTTAATCCTACTTGAAATTGTTCAATCGTTATATTTCCTGTTAAGGCATGCTTAGCATCAGGTACATCGTTCAGGCTAGCATTCTCTAGCTTACTTCCTGAGGTATTCACCCATATCGTCCAAGGAATTGTTACCTTGCCATCATTATCGCGCGTAATCGTACCTACGCTTTTCGTGATCGAGCTTCCTGCTGCTGTCGGAGTAAATTGGAATGGAATTGTAATGTTCCCTGAACCTGCGATTGGAATAATTAATTCCTGTTCTAGTTCATCCTCACTTGCAAAATCTCCAAACTTTGCTCTAAATGAGAAGTTTATTTCTCCGTCTGAGCTTGCAATAAGCTCTCACTATCGATTGTCACCGTAACTATTTTCGTTGCCGCATCATAAGTAGAATGATAAGCTAGCCAGTCATCAGTATCCTCTAACGTTCTTGACTGATTAAACGATAATTTAAGTAAATTTCATCGCCTTTTTTCGGCTTAGGTCCTGTATAATTCTGCATATCGGTAGCACTTGTAATGAGCTGACCATTAGTAGAGTAGAGTCTCAAGCCTGAAAATGACATCAACACATCACCTTGCATATCCGCAGGCAATGATAGAATTCCCATCTTTAATGGAGCAAATTGAAAATCTTCTAGTGAAATCTCATCCTCGGCATTATCTTTCGAGTCAGTGTCATCAGTTGAGTCATCGTCTTTAGAGATTGTATCTTCATCAGTTGCACCCTCTCCTTCAGAGGCTGCATCTTCAGTGGAGCCCTTCTCTTCTTCTGTACCCTGTACCGATTCTCCCTCGCTATTATCTTGAACTTCGCCATCTGACGTTGTGTTATCTTGATCCAAATCATCCTCATCTGTCTGAACATCATCATTATCTGCTAGCACTTGATCAGTATCCTCACTACTTGCTGGCGGTGAAGAATTCAAATCAGGCTCGGCAAATGCTGAAAACGGTGAAAATAAAACCTGTAAAACTAAAAGAAGTGCAAGTGTTGCAAATTTAATTCTTTTCATCTTTCTCCCCTATTCTTTAGCAAAGAGAGTCGTTAATACTTACTGAGTTTGGCAGCAATATCTATGACAAGCTGCTAATATCTTATAAAACCTCTCTTGCCCCAGTTTTAGCTTGTGACGCCAACTTTTTCACCTCCTGAATTGGTCACGAACTATATATTTATTCATTTTTTTCCATATTATACAGAGCGAAACTATACAATAACTGAACACTGGAGCAAAATAAAAGGATGCCCGCGTACGAGACGTCGGACATCCTTCTTTATTAATAATAGCTATTACCGGCTAGCTAATAATACTTAATTTTTTGAATGAAGTTATAAAGTCATTGGTTGCATAGCCTAATGATTCGAATAATGTATAGATCGTTTTATTATACTCGTCATCAGTTACATAAATTTTTGATACTTTCTTCTGATCAAAACGCTGCTTTAATGCGCGTACTAGATCTTTGTCTATCCCCTGATCCTGATAGTCTTCTGCAATTGCGATTCGATAATAGTAACCTTTATTATTGTCGATCGTTCCTATTATGACACCAACAATCTCCTTTTCTACTTCAGCAACGAGAACAAGATCACTATCCCAGCTTAATTGACGACCAAAAGCTACTAGAGTTTGCTCACATACTTCCTCCGCAAGAACTGCTTCAAAAAGTTCCTTGATGCTGCGATAATCTGCTAATTGAATCGTACGTACATTCATCGTTTACACCTACTTCTGAAAGATCAGTATCTAAAAGATATTACGACAATTTCATATGAAAATTTGCCTAATAGACCTATTATATATTGAATTTAAGAGAAATAACAAACATTTTTATTGTAAGCGCTTTACTTTTTAAGTATTTATTCTCATATTCTGTCGAATGATGTATATAAAACACTACTTGTAGTTATACTTTCATGATAGTCGATTTTGTATCTGACTTTTTAAACACTAATGTTGCTTTATTCCATCAAATGGGTGATAATAAGTAAAGTAACTACATATTCTAATTGGAGGTTATTGTAAATGGCACATCAATTACCAGCTTTACCTTATGCACACAATGCGCTTGAGCCGCATATTGATGCTCTAACTATGGAAATCCATCATGGGCGTCATCACAATACTTATGTAACTAATCTTAATGCAGCATTGGAATCTGCTCCAGAACTTCAATCGAAGTCTGTAGAAGAGCTAATTGCTAATCTTGATAGTGTACCTGAAGCAATCCGTACTGCAGTTCGCAACAATGGTGGCGGTCATGCTAACCACAGCTTGTTCTGGGAAACAATCGGCCCTAACGCTGGTGGCGAGCCAACTGGTAAACTAGCTGAAGCGATCAACGGTAAATTCGGCAGTTTCGATAACTTCAAAGCTGAATTTGCTAAAGCAGCAACAACTCGTTTTGGTAGCGGCTGGGCTTTCCTAGCAGTTAACAACGGTGAGATTGAAGTTTACAGCCTTCCTAACCAAGACAGCCCAATTATGGAAGGTAAAACTCCTGTACTTGGTCTTGATGTTTGGGAGCACGCTTACTACTTGAACTACCAAAACAAACGCCCTGACTATATTGCAGCATTCTGGAATGTTGTAAACTGGGAAGAAGTAGGCAAACGTTACGAGGCAGCTCTGTAATACGTTTCCTTTATAGTGATCAGCCTGTAATCTATCATGATTACAGGCTGATTTTATTTTAAATGTTTTTACGATAGGTACAGGAACCCAAGAAGAGCGTTTCGCATAAGTTACTGCAGGACGATCGCCTATTTCGCTTGAAAAGGAGTTTGAGTACTTACATGAGTAATGAACATTTGAATAACGAAGTATTTTCAGAATTACAGGATGAACGTGATACTGCTGCACGACCTCCTGTTGTTATACCTTTCCCTCCAATCATTGGGCCCGGTCCTTGGGGCGGACCTGGACCTTGGGGTGGTCCTGGACCTTGGGGTGGACCTGGACCTTGGGGTGGTCCCGGACCTTGGAGTGGCCCCGGACCTTGGCCTAGTCCTGGACCTTGGGGTGGTCCCGGTCCTTGGGGCGGACCTGGGCCTTGGGGTGGTCCCGGACCTTGGGGTGGTCCTGGACCGCATCCACAGTCAGGCCCGATAACAACTCCATTTACGCAGATATCAACTCCTGCTGTTCCGCGTGAGGAAGATCATTTCCTTGAAGGCGAATGGCAGTACGAGGAACTTAATGATTTCACTACAGAAGATCGACCTAGTCCTGGCTCTGGTCACGGTTCTGGACATGGCTCTGGCCATGGTCCTGGGCACGGACCTGGACACGGACCTGGACATGGACCTGGGGGGCCTGGGCACGGACCTGGACATGGTCCTGGACATGGTCCTGGACATGGACCTGGACATTGGGGGCCTGGGCACGGCCCTGGACCGTGGGGGCCTGGGCACGGCCCTGGACCGTGGGGGCCTGGGCACGGACCTGGACCGTGGGGGCCTGGGCACGGACCTGGACCGTGGGGACCTGGACCGTGGGGACCTGGACCATGGGGACCTGGACCATGGGGACCTGGACCATGGGGACCTGGACCAATCGGGCCATTCGGACCTTTTGGACCGATCATCCCATTGCCAATTCCGATTCCGTTCGGCGGTGGTGGACGTGAGCAATTTGTCTATATTAATATTAACGGTGGTGTAGCTTATCCTAATGCTACAGGCACGTATCGACTAAACTACCAGCCGGGAATTACAATTTATGATGCGCTGAACAGCACGGGTGTCATTCAACTTTCACCACAAGGAGAAATTCTTGCTGTTAGCGGAGTTGGCATCGGCGGCAACGTAAGCTACTCCTTACAGCTCAATGGTAGAATGATTTCTGCTTCCATGATGAATCAACAGCTGCAACCAAATGATCAGATTACACTTGGACTAATCTATAGCTAAAACAAACCCTGATGCTTCCTATATTCGAAGGATGCATCAGGGTTATTTTTTACTTTAATTATTTTTTTGCAGTAGAGTTATGTTTACTGCATCACCTTAAGCTTACTGCTTATTAGCTTTAATTGCTCATCCTCATAGCCTACGCGGAATGTTATTTGCTGTTTTACGAATTTATATGCTCCTTCTATTCGTTCATCAGCAGAAATGATGACGGTAACCATCGCTTCGTCATCTGAAATAGAGATATGCTCATCATCAATGGAAATATTACGCATTTGAATATAGCTTTCTCGGAATTTTACATAGCTCGTGCTTTCCTGCCAGTTTCCACCGAGTAATTTATAAGCATAAATATAATCGCCAATATTAATTGCATCATAAAAGTGCTTAACGAGATAAGAAGCTAATTGATCTAGCGGCTGCTTTTCTTCCTCAGCAACAACTTCCTCTTCCGTAAGTGACAAACCAGGCAGCATTGTCATCGGTTCCTTCGACCAGCCTTCGATTAATGGAAGCACATTGACGATCGGAATACTAAAGCCGATCGAGCTATTTTCCAAGCCTGCTGAATTAATTCCTAACACAGCACCAGTCGTCGTATCTACGAGAGGCCCTCCACTATTACCATGAGAAATAGGCGTAGATATTTGATATAAATCACTATACGTATACGGAGCAATCCGCAAGCTGCGCCCCACACCGCTAATAATGCCGGTCGTCACAGTGTTGTAGAAGCCGAGCGGACTACCAACCGACAGCACCTCGTCTCCAACACTAGCTTTCTCGTATTTAACTAATGATAGACTTTCACCACCAGCGAGCTCAGGCACTCTTACAACAGCGACATCGACCTCCGTGCTTATTCCTATTACCTCGCCCGTCATTTCTCTCGCATCTGCCGTCTTCACACGTACATGACGTACACCAGTAACAACATGGGCATTGGTAATCAAATCACCCTGATCATTGTATAAAAATCCAGAGCCTTGATTACCAGTATCCGTTTCCAGCATAACAACAAACTTTTGCGTTTCGAAAATTATATCCTTTAACGACTTACTCTTCTCTCCGACAGCAATTAAAGGAGCACCGTTCAATTGTCTTGGAACTAGCTCCTTAAGCTCAGCATAGGCAACAACGCCGCCGCCAAGCATCAGGAGAATACCAACTATGACTAGTATTGCTCTCCAGTTCATGACATCCTCCTACCATTTTCCCCACATCGATTATCTTTATTCTAAGCTCCATATCCCCTCGGCAATTTCAAGCTTGAAATCTTGCCCAAAGACAAAATCATCCTCTAATACAATGGTGAACGTCATCCCTTCACCTGAAGCAACGTAATCAGGCGTTACACCAACTTCTCCACTTTTTAATACCGTTCCTTGGTCAGAGATAATATTGTACTTCAATGACACATTGTAGATCGCACGTGTTGCTACATTCTTCAAATGAGCGACAACGACAAGCTCGCCCATTTCATTCAAGCCCTGATCATAATCAAGCAGCTTCACCGCTGCCGTCTGGTTAATATAATCCTCCGCAGCAGCTTCCTCCATTGCTTGCTTAATTCGCTCCTCCTCAGCCTTTGCGTAGGCTAATTGCAGATCATTGATGTTACCTTTAAGCGCAATTAGCTTCTCATCTCCTCGCACCCAGCCGAGCGCTTCGTCAATGACGGATAGAGCATTCGTATAGCGCTTGCGTTCAATTAACTTATTTACTTCAGCAGTCGTCGTCGTACGAATGCGGTCGATGATTTGCTCCTTAAGCACCGCTGCTTCTTCACCTACTAAACCATTCGCAACATTAAGCAAATTACCAAGATCCTCAATTGTACCTAATCTTGACAGTTCATTCGTTAGGCTTAAAACCGTAAATTTCATATTTAGCTCTTCAAGTCGTTCACGATGTTTGTTGAAGACGGGCTCCTTATAGCCTTTAAGCTCTTGGCGCAGCTCCTCTAGCTTACTTTCCGCTTCGCCTTCCTTACCTTGTCCAATAATTGCTTCTAGCTCATCACACATACGAGCAATTCTAATTGCATGATAGACTATGCTTTCGTCCTGTGTTAATGCTGCAAAATTAGGGCGTAGCTTAATCGCATCCTGCAACAGACCAAGCGATTCTTCATAATTACCAGCTAAAGCTTCGACCTTAGCCATCGACTGCAAGCTTAATACTTCTTCGTTAATATCCAACTCTACTTTATAAAAATGGAATAGTAATCCCGAAATAATAGCAAATAATACAATAAACCCAACTGTAGCTTTTAATGCAAAATTGCTTTTCCCATGTTTCATAGCAGTGTTTTTCTTATCATCGCTTGGAACATGATGCAGACCTACCTTAGCTGCGGCATGCTCATCAACAGAGATTTCAGAAACTTCATCAGGCCAAATACCAACCTTTTGGATTCCAGTTATGTTGTGCTGAAGCAATTTCTTTCCACATTGGCTACAGTATATAGCATCCTCAGCAAAGCTTCTTTGGCAGTGATGACAATACACTTTTGCTCAGCCTCCACCCTTTTTCTTCTAATGCCTTTTCTATACCTATAGGCTCTCTTTCTATTCTACCCTAAACCACATCTGTTCTCCATTTCAAAATTAAGCCAAATGTAATAATTGGTTCTTTTTTCCTGTATCAATAGTGATATAGATATATACGTTGGAAAATGATGAAAGTTTAATTTTTCTTAAAAAAACTTAAATAAAGGGAATTGTGAGCAAATGTATAGCTTGCTGCTAATTATCAAACCTTATAAGTAGTGAACGTAACGTGAAAGTTATATGAACTGTGTTGACATTCATTACAGTTTATTATAATTTAGTAATACGACAACTGTGCATTGTTTCATTACAGTTATAGATTAGATCAACGGAGGAAATCATAATGTATAAAACAGTTATTATCGGTACTGGTCCTGCAGGACTAACTTCAGCTATTTATTTGGCACGCGCTAACATGTCACCTGTCGTCATTGAAGGATGGCAGCCAGGCGGTCAATTAACAACTACAACTGAAATTGAAAACTTCCCAGGCTTCCCTGAAGGAATTCTTGGTTCTGAGCTAATGTCTAATATGCGTAAGCAAGCTGAGCGTTTTGGGGCTACATTCAAAACTGGCTCTGTAAAAAGCGTAGATTTCAGCAAACGTCCATTCGTGCTTGATGTTGAAGGCTTGGGTGAAGTGGTTGCAGAATCTGTTATTATTTCAACTGGTGCTTCTGCGAAATACCTTGGTATTCCAGGAGAGCAAGATAACATCGGTCGCGGTGTGAGCACATGCGCAACATGTGACGGCTTTTTCTTCCGCGGTAAGAAAATTATTGTTATCGGTGGCGGTGACTCTGCGATGGAGGAAGCAAACTTCCTTACACGCTTTGCTACTTCCGTAACAATCGTTAACCGTCGTACTGAGCTTCGCGCTTCTAAAATTATGCAGGATCGCGCTCGTGCAAACGAAAAAATTAGCTGGGCACTTAATCGCACACCTGTAGAGGTTCTTGCTAACGGCATGGGTGTAACTGGCCTTAAAGTTCGCAACAATGACACAGGTGAGGAAGAAGTAATCGAAACAGATGGCGTATTCGTAGCGATCGGTCACACGCCAAACACTGGCTTCCTAGGTGGTCAAATCGACACTGATGCTAGCGGTTATATTCTTGTTAAGCCTGGTACAACTGGTACTAACATTCCTGGCGTATTCGCTTGCGGTGACGTTCAGGATACAGTATACCGTCAAGCAATTACTGCAGCTGGTACAGGCTGTATGGCTGCGCTTGAGTGCGAGCGTTTCTTAGAAGGTCTAGAATAAGACGAACTAAATATATTCATAATAAAAAGCGATGGCTTCATTGCTTTGTTACAAGGAGTTATACTCCTAACAGCAAAGCTGATCCATCGCTTTTTTGCGATTTAAAGAAATTACCCCTTCAACGAGCCTGCCAATGCACCTGCAATAAAGTAACGTTGTAAGAAAACAAACATTAGGATCATCGGCAATGCAGTAACAATTACCCCTGACATCAATAACGGATAATTGGTAATATATTCGCCCTTAAATTGAATCAGTGCTAGCGGTAATGTCAGCTTGCTCTTCTCGACAAGCAGCAGCATTGGGAATAATAGATCATTCCAAACAATAACGAATAAAAATGCTGCCGTTGTTGCAAGATACGGAGCAGTGAGCGGCACAACAATTTGCGCAAACAGTCGATATTCGCTTGCCCCATCAATTTCGCCAGCCTCAATAATTTCTTTGGGTAATGTTTTGACGAAGCCTGTTAGCATAAACACACTAAGCGGCAGCAAAATGGTTAGCGTAACGAGAATTAAGCCAAGATGGCTATTCGTTAGCGATAAATCTCTCAGCAGCGCATAAATCGGAATCATATTTACCTGTGAAGGAATCATCAAACCCACTGCAAATAGAGCAAATATTATTCCGCCAATCTTACTTTTCCCATATCGCATAATGGCATAAGCAATGCTGCTAGCCAGCAATAGCTCCAGCGCAACTGTAACAAGCGTGACAACAGCACTGTTCCAAAAATAAAGCAGCATCGTTTGCTTAGAAAATAGACTTTTCAAATTGTCCAGCGTAAACTGCACTGGAATAGAAATTGGATTGCTATAAAACTCTGCATTGCTTTTGAAAACTGTAAAAACAACGATAAGCAGAGGGGCAATAATGAGACATGCGAAGCCGATTAACAATAGTTTCCCTAATACACGCAGCATAATTCCCCTCCTTAATAGCTGACACGGTCGGTACGAAGCAGCTTAAATTGTAAAAATGTAATGATCGCGATCAACAGCAGGAAATAAACCGATGCTGTTGCAGCTTTGCCGAAGGCATAATTCAAAAAGGCTGAGCTATAAATATAAGTTGATAGAATTTCCGTAGAATAGTTCGGTCCACCGCCCGTCATCGTAAACACAAGGTCGAATGCTTTAAACGACTGAATCGTCGTGTAGGAAACGACAATTGCAGCTGCTGGTGCAAGTAATGGCCACGTAATACGGAAAAACAAACCCAGCTTAGAAGCACCATCTAGCTTAGCTGCTTCGTTCAGCTCAGGCGGAATCGACTGCAATCCTGCAATAAATAACACAGCCATCTGTCCGATATGCGCCCATGCCTGAACCGCAGCAATCGAAAAGATCGCAATTGCTGGATTACCGAGCCAATTTTGCGCTAAGCTTTCTAGCCCAATCATTTGCAAAAACTTATTTAGCGCACCGAGATTAGAATCGTAGATAAACGTCCAAATAAAGCCCACTGAAACAGAAGACAGAATGGTAGGCATAAAATATAATGCACGCAACATCACATTAATCTTTGATTTTTTGTAAATTTGCAGAGCAAGCAGTAACGACACAACCGTCTGCACAATAACGACCATAAACATAAACTTCACATTGTTGCCGAGTGATTTTCTGAAAATAATATCTTGACTGACCTTTTCATAGTTTTGCCAGCCAACATACTGATAGGACGGCGATAAGCCGTCCCAATTTGTGAAGGAGTAATATAGCGCTGAAATGGTAGGGTACATAAACAGCACCATATATAAAACCAACCCAGGCAATATAAATGGAAGTAATCTAAGATGTTTTTTCATCTAACGCTCCCTTTAATTAGCGATCTGCTGTTCAACGATTGCTTGTGCTTCCGCTGCTGCTTGCTCAGCCGATACCCCACTTAATACTGCTTGAATCGAATTTGTCACAGCTTTTTGTACTTCACCGTTTTTAATCGTGAAACGAGGCTGGAAGCGTGTATGCTTACTTGTCCATTCACTTACAATTTTCAATTCATCAGATGAATATTCAACGCCTTTAACCGTTACGTTCTGACCTGTTCCGTTCGCATATTGTCCAGCAATATCACTGCGGCTTAAAAATTCAATAAATAGCTTAGCTTCCTCTTGGTGCTTGGATTTGCTATTAACAGCCAGCATAAATGTTGTCGTATGAATCCCTTCAAACACTGCCTGATCAGCAGAAACCGTAATTGGCGCTAATAGCCCTTGCTGCAAATTCGGATTGCTAGCTTTGTTAGAAGCTAAGTGGAAAGAGCCTGTTCCTAGTATTGCTGCTTGCTCTGACACGAATAGTGCAATGGAAGAATCCTGCTTCGCACCTACTGCATCCTTTTGGAAGTAGCCTTTATCATTTAATTCTTTGAATTGAGCTAATGTTTTAACCCACCATTCATCCGTTAGCTTCGCTTCGCCTGCTTCAAGCTTCACGAAAATATCTTCATCTGGCGCGTTATTCATCACCATGGAGTTCATAAGCTGACCTGGGCCAATATCTGCTCCTGGAAATGCGATTGGCGTAATGCCTGCTTGCTTGAATACTTCTAGTGCAGCTAATAGGCTATCCCAGTCTTTCGGAACTTCAACACCATACTTTTCAAACAATGCCACATTGTAAACTGGAATATTGTATACAAGCTGATATGGTAGTGCGAACTGCTGACCATCCTTTTGTCCTGCAGCAATTAGATTCGATTCGAAATTACTTACGAAGCCTTCGCTAGACAAGTCGGCCATTAAGCCAGCGTTAGCAATGGCTTCGAATTGTGCACCAGGGAATACCGTGAACACATCTCCAACTGAGCCATCTGCGATTTTCGCTTGCGCCGTGGATTGATATTGATCAGATGGGAACACCTGCGTCTCAACTTTAATATATGGATACTCCTCTTGGAACGCATTAATAATACTGTCTAGCGTCTCAACATCCTCACCACGCCAGTGAATAAAGCTTAGCTTTACATCGTCCTTCTTATCCTTATCACCTGCATTGCTTACATTCGTACTGTTGCCACTATTGCTGCCAGATGAACCATTGTTGCTATTAGAATTACTATTGCTGCCGCAAGCTGACACAAGCAGCACAATCGATAATAATAACGTTAACCAGCTTAATTTTCTCATTGTATTAGCCTCCTAAATGTTCTCCGCTAAGCCCTCGCTCAGCCAGCTTTTGTTTTAATAGCGGCATAAGCAATCGTCCTGAAATTTCTGCTTCCTCCAAATGTGGATAACCAGATAAAATAAACGATGTCACGCCAATGTCTACAAATTCAAGAATTCGCTCGGTAATTTGCTGGGGTGTACCTACGAAGGCAACCGCCCCACCACCGCGAATCGCAGAAAGTCCTGCCCACATATTTGGTGCAATCACATAATTGTCTTGGGCAGATTGGTTGAACAGATCCATTTGACGATTTTGTCCAACAGCATCTGTTTTCGCATGCAGCTTTTCTTTGGATTGAACTAGCTCAGGATCAGCCTTGCTGAGGATGTTCCAGGCAGCCGCCCATGCTTCCTCTTCCGTCTCACGTACAACAAGCTGTGCACGCATACCGTAGCGCAATGTACGCTGGATTCCTTGCTCTTCCTTCAGCTCCTGAAGATAACCTTTCATCTCATCAATTTGATTCTTAATCCATTCCAGCGGCTCTGCCCACATCAGATAAACATCTGCGGTTAATGCTGCTGTTTTCTTGCCTGCAACGGAGCTGCCTCCAAAGTATATTGGCGGATGTGGGTGCTGTGCGACAGCTGGCTGACAAGAGCCGCCCTCAACTAGGTAATGCTTACCTTCAAAATTAAAGCCTCCGCTCTTCACATCTCCAGCTTCCCAGACACCCTTCACAACCTGCATAAACTCTAGTGTTCGTTCATAACGCTCGTCATGCTTATCGTAGAGTGGATCTCCGCATGCCTTTAAGTCTTGAGGGTAATGTCCAGTTACAACATTCACTAACGCTCTTCCACCAGACATTTGGTCTAATGTGGCTGCATTGCGTGCTGCCAGCACGGGTGAGATTAAGCCTGGACGTAACGCTACTAATGTTTTCAACTTCGTTGTTCGTGAAGCAATCCACGAACCTACTACAAAACCGTCCCAACAATCACCACCGGTTGGAATCAAAACAAACTCATATCCTGCCTTCTCAGCTTCAATTGCCACGTCCGTTAAATAGTTCGGCGATGCTGGTCTTTGTGGTGCAATCCCTATAAATTCGCCATCTCCAGTCGTTGGTATGAACCATCCGACTTCTACCTGTTGCTGTTTCGACATATGTAACCCTCCGACTTTTATAGATAATCTTTTTATTTCCCATAGATTTACTTGGTTTAATGTGATATAAGTAGATTACATAAAGTTGTCACAATAGTCTATGTCCATTTGTTGCAGATTCATTTGTCATTTTGTGGGTATCACTATGAATCAAGGAGGGACAGCAATGAACTTCATTCAAGAGATTGAGATAGAGGAAATGAACGAACAAGAGCTAGAATGGCTTGCGATTTACCCGCTGCAGCCAACTGATTACGAAAAGCAAGGCAGCGTATGGCCGTTACGAATCGGAGCTAATATTGCTAAGCCCAACTATCATATCGGACCACGGGTCACTCAGTATTACTACTTATTATGCGTGTTAGAGGGTGAAGGCACTTTTATTCATCAGAAAAAGCATTATCCTCTGCGGGCCAATGACATCTTCTGCTTATTCCCACAAGTTATTCATGAATATTATTGCAATCCTAATAAACCAGTTAAAAAGCTTATTTTAGCATTTGATGGTAAGCTCGCGCTACCCACGCTGGCACGTCTCGGCTTAACACCAGAGCAGCCTCATATGTCGGGCCGCGTCACCTCGCATACGATTGCCGCCTTCCTGCGCATGTTTCAGCAGCATGGGCAGCCTCTAGCACGGCTTAACGGTATGTATGCCATCTTTCAATCATTAGAACTGAATAGTGAGATGCCACTTTCGCAGTCCTCCTCCGTAGATTGGTTGGAGAAAGGGAAGCAATATATCGAGCATCATTTTTCCGAAGCGATTACAGTTGAACAGATCGCCCAGCTCGTCGGCGTGGAGCGTACGCATTTTTCCAAAATGTATCGTAAAGCTTATGGCCTTTCACCGATCGACTTCTTGCTCCAATTACGCATGCAAGAAGCAGAGCTGCTGCTGGAGCATACAAGCTATAAAATTATTGAAATCGCACAAGCCGTTGGTTATCAGGACATCTCATCGTTTTCAAAGGCATTTAAGAAGCGTGTTGGCATGTCGCCGATCGCCTATCGTGAGCGGAGTCAGCGCGCGTTAATTATGGGTAACGGAGACTGAGTGCTGTTAAGATGATCACTACGAACCTCGCATGCCTCCAGCTAGTTATCTAACCATGACGGAACTGCTGTAACTCTCATGTTGGTCATCTACGCGTAACGAACATCTCTGTACGTTAGCATGACAAAAGCCCATCTCCCCCTTTGCAACAGACAACAGTGTCCATTAGCGCTCAAAATGGCGCATGCTGCAGAGAGAAATGGGCTCTTATGGTCATCGATGTCCACTAGAAGCTGACAAGCAGCTAATGACCTGCTAATGGTCATCGATGTCCACTAGAATATGACAAGCAGCTAATGACCTGCTAATGGTCATCGCCGAACACGAGAAATTGACAAGTGACAGCTGGCCTCCTATCGGTCACCATTGTCCATTACATTTGAAATCCAAAGTCGCGATCGAAGGCAATATCCATGACTACCTCATGTCGTAGCACTTCCTGATTATTACCCTCATCAATCGCCACCAAATAATATCGTTTGGACTTATCGTAGACTTTATGCTTGAAATTAAAGCGCAGACGGAACATTCGTTTTTGCGGTTCAGCATCCTTCTTATCTGCAATATAGATGTTCTCGTTGGAAATTTTCTCGTTGTCCTCAGATAAGAAAACTAGCTTGAAGCTTGTCCCCTTCAGCACATCGCTAATCGGCTCGCTCTGAATAAAATCAAGTGATGTAATCAGGTTCGTAATTTTATGAACCATACTAATGAGCGCAATTTGAACCGTGCGCGTCTCCTTATGCCCTTTTTCCGTTTTTATATCGAGCACTGGAATAATCATTTCCTGTGGCGATGATCCTCCGTGAACATAGTTCTGACCTCCGCCAGCGACCTTAAACACATTGGAGCTGATCGGGAATGAAATCATGCGCCCATCCGCCTCATTACCAAGCACAGCGCTAAGTGGCAGCGAAGCTATACCATCGCCTTGAATCGGCCCATCAGCAACGATAAATCTGCGATTAACAAACGCCTCCCTATCGGAAGAAATCGAGATTTTATCGCTTTCCTGCAGCTTATCACGCTTATAAATAAAGCCATGATCGGCTGTGACGATATAGTGCGTTGCACTGACATGATCGGTTAGCTGACGAATGAGATCGTGAATTTCATGAACGGCTTCCTCACAGGCGATAAACACTTCGTTCTCCGTACTAGCTTTATCCCCGCGCGCATCGATCTGATTATGATAGATATAGATGACTTCCATCCCATGAAATAATTGACGGATGCCTTCTCTTTTCATCAATTTAAGCTCATCATATTGAATGCAGACGCTATTAGCATTATAGCGCTGCAACGCAGCCTCACGCTGCTTTAAGCTGTCACAAGGGTTTCCATCCACGAGTACGCGATAATCATCACTTAGCTCAATGCTTTTATGCGGCAGCAGCGCCGCCATACCAAGTCGCGTATAGGACGGCAATACGCCAAGCATTGCTTCAAGCTTAACTGAGCATTTCTCATCATCCTGCAATCTCGCAAACAGTGAACGACCCATTTCGTAGCGCATTGCATCAGAGATAATCACAACGATACGTTCCTTGCGATTCTGAACATAACGAGAGTAGAAGCTACGTTGTGGTGGCAGCGCCGACATAGCTTCACTACCGGTAATCCCACTATTCCACTTCGCAGTAATCCCCGCCAAATATTCATTGCTGTAAATATTCTCTACTAAGTCACGCAGCCGCTCAAACATTAGCTTATCTTTCAGCTGATCGTAATTGCTATAGAAATGGCGGTAATGCCAATCCATTAGCCAATCATTCAGACAATATTGTTGAACGAGCTCCTGGAAATTAGGAGGACTATCATATTTTGCACTCATAATAAGCTGATAAGCATGCTCCAGCACATAGTACTCCGCCTTAAAGCGATCACCAAAATGCTTTTTTCTCCGCTCCTGGCAAATGAGCGGAATGCTCAGCTCCTTCAATTGAGCGCCAGTGTCCTCAGCAAGCAGCCGCTCTACTCCCCATTGAATGATCAGCTCATCGATCAAGGCAAAGGCATCACAGCCTAGTAGCACCTCAACATTGACAGCTCCTAACACAGCCTCAGCGTTCAATTCCACAGCTATCAGCCGGGATAGCTCATTATATCGATCTCTGTACAGCACGTTATTCATCAGATTATTAAGAAATCCGATGATATTGCCAGACTTATATGAAATCAGCATTGTCCACGATTGCGGTAGCTCTGCGTCAATATAGTGATTGACGTAAGTAACAAACAAACTTGTTACTAGCTTTCCAAGACTAGGCTCGCTATCGCTATAGCCAAATTGCTCCTCACATAATCTCCAAAACGCCTCCAGAAGATCGTACTTCGCAAAATCCGCTAGCAATTTATTGTCCCCTAGCTCTCCATCCGTTAGAACGACGCGAACAACCTCCTCGAAGGAAGCCGTTCGTGTTTTGCATAGCACGCTCATTAAGGCAATTTCAATGCTGCTTGGTGTGAAGTTTTCAATTTCCAAATCATAAAACCGCTGCGTTCTATCCTTTGCTGCAAAAAATTTCATATACTTTTGGATAATCGGCTTGTACTTCTCATCAATACCAAGCTCGACCGACAGCAGGGAAGCTCGATCGGCAAAAAACTCTTTGGAATACTTAATCATATCCGCAAGATGATTATCTCCGAGCTGCGGCTTCGAAAACGGTGCGTAAATTAAATAATTGGTTGTCCGATCTACTCGCTCAAAAAAATACTTTGTATAGAACTGATTGTCAGGCTGCAAACGGTACAGCTTAGCATTATTCAGCTCTAGCGTATCAATATCCTCAGCGAAGTCGCCTTTGTCGTCATACCAGAATACCAGCTTGCGGGTATCGCCAGTGAACTCATCATTTAATTTTACAGTAATTTGTTGCAAATTCAGTTCAGCCATCCGCCCCGCTCCTTCCAAACACTATATTTTCGCAAGCACTTCCAGCTTCTCGCCCTCTGTACTACGCTGAATTTTATCATAATTTATTTTGACACCATCATCAGTAACAATGGAGATACGAGCAAGCGCCAAATTAGCAATTTTCTCGTCATACGCTTTTGTTTCCTTCAGCTGTCTAGTAAGCTTTTCTCTACGCTTCGTCGCAGCAGTCACTTCTCTAGCTTGTTCACTTTGCTCGATAATGTCCTGCATACGTCTAATTTCACTTTCATAGATACGCTGCAGAGCATGTAAATGATCAATTCGCAAATTACCGATAATATCCTCGTTATAGCGATGAATATAGATCAATGCTTTAAATCCATCCTCCTTGCCGCTTTCAAACTGCCAGTAAATAGGACGCTTCTGATAAAGCTTGCAGTGATCCTTGTAGAAATCCTTCAAGAAATAATTACGAATGACTTCTCTTGAGGAATTGCCTCGATTGCCAAGCGCCTTTGCGATAAAATTAAGATTGTCCTCAAGCTCTGCCCCGCCATATGCTGCTTTAACAAAGCTAACAAACAAACCGACAATATCATCAGTAAAATACTCTTCATCTGTAATTAAAATGATGTTATCCTCATCAGGACGGAAGCTGCTATATTTGCTCGGCTCCCATGTTCCACCGGCATAAGCGAGTCCCTCTACATCTAACGAATAACGCCCGAACATACAGCCCACCGCATAGGATACAAAGCCCCGGATATCGCGTGCTAAGTCTGCCTTTCGAATCGTTACATCCCTCGGCTCAACCTCTGCACTGAGCTCTTGCTGCAAGCCGTACATCTCAATATGCAAGGAATTTAACTCCTCTTCGATAGCTTTAAGCTCATTAAAGCGATTGTCACAGGCTTGCTCCCATTGCTGATATGCTTCCTGTAGCGATGAGCCATTAAGCCATGGATGTCGAGCGTAATCCCAGCTGGCCTCGAATGCATTCCAATCCTCTCGTGATACTTGCATCGCTTGCTGGACAAGACTTATTATGCGTCCTTCTAGCTCTTCTCGCTGTGCAAATGGCATCGATGTTACCGGACCAACCATAAAGTTTAACGTCGGCGCTAAAAAGCTTAAATAATGCTTTGCTACTGCCGAATTACAGAATGCAATGATTTTCTCAAGCTCAGTGCTAGTGGAATAAAGACTGAAGCCGGCCATATCGGATAAGTAGCCTGCCCCCTTCAAGCGAAAGGCAGGAGAGCCTGTTGAGATTCTCGACCATGTAACCATCGGCTGGAATTTCAGAGCGTCAGCGTACTGCTGATAATGATGCCCTGTTTCGGCACTATTTCTTTTAATCGCTTCGCCGTCGTTATCCCATTGAATAACGGCAACATCATTGCCATACCATTTGCGGAATTCACCGCCTTTATTGTATGGGAACCATTTCTTATGCTGATAGGAATCTGCCACGGATTGTGCATCAAATTTCACATCATCATAGGCCACTTCCCACCATAGACGTAGAAACTTCTCGTTATCACCAGTTTGAATACCGACCGAGGCGGTAACATGATCTCTGAGCAGATTTTCCTGTGTGAAGGCGTGCAACGTATGCTGAGAAACCCAGTAAGCAAACGGAACACCTGGTATCGCCTTAAAGTTATCCTGCGGGGCATTATATCGCTCAGCACCGCTTAAGAAGGCTTCTTCCTTCTCGCGCTGTGACGGATAGTCTACCAATCGAACATAGCTACCAACAGCATTGGCAAGCTTGCTTTTACTTAATACAAATGCGGTCGTCTGCACTACCTCACCAGCAATTTCCTCAAACGCTCTTGCCCCTAAATGAGCCATATTGACCATATCATTATCAAGAATTTTCAAGCGCAGCTTCTCATAGGTAGAGATAAACATCCAGCTATGCTGCGTAATCATCGCCTGATAGCCATGCTCTCTCGTCATCTCATTACAGCGCTCAATAAAGACAGCAAATAAATCATTCTTACTATGCGGATATTGCTTTTTCACATATCCATTTAGCTTGCTACTGCCATTACTAAGCCCCATATAGGGTGGATTCGTTATTACAACATCATACTTATGCTCCATACATTGACCAAGCTCAATTAACTGCTGCAGCTGAGTCCTCGTATCTTCTAAGCCGATGTAATCCAGAGATAGCTGCGCTGCTTCACTGCTTTCTGTGATAAACTCTTTCAGCAGCTCCCAGTTGTAGGATGGAACATCCAGCAGCGAGCCGTATTCCTTAGCATCTACAAAGAGCTTTACTAGACTATTCATTTGGATTAACGCTTCTTTTTTATCCTCCTCTGAAAGTCTAGCGCCAAAGTATTGCAGATGATCTATATTCAGTTCATTGCTTTCTTGTATTGTATAAACATGACATTCATGTTCGCCATCTAAAATGCGACGATTATACTGTCTAGCCTTCATCATTAATGCAAAATAAGCAAGCTGATAGGCGCGCTTATCGATATCAAGTCCATACAGATTGTTTTCGATAATGCTTCTAGCAGCATCTCGCTGACTGTAGCCATAGCTCTCATAAATTTGCATCAGCACATCGAACGCGTACACTAAAATATGTCCGCTACCCATGCAAGGATCGATAAGCTTAATATCTTCAGGCTTAATATGCTTATAGTGTTCTGCAATAACAACAAGCTGAGCTTGAGCATCAGCACTCTGCTGTGCCTCATCCAAATAATAGCTCCAGCTATTCTTCAAGCCCTCGCTCGGGTGACTGTCCATCCATAGACGGCCCAAGCTATTTTCCACCATATAACGAACGATCCAGCTCGGCGTAAACAATTGCGTAGCTGCAGGTATTCGTTCCTTCGTAATTTTCACATTTTTCTTCACTAGCTCAAAGGCTTCGTCCTTCGGCTCGGAGTTGTAATATTGGTAGAGCCAACCGATAATTTCAATCTGACCTTCCTTGTCCACATTAAAATCATCCTCAGGGATATCATGGACCAGTCGATACACAACACCTTCCTTATCAGTAAAGCTCACGTTCATTAACAGCTCAGTGTAGTCATTCGTTTTCTCAAATAGCTGCGGCAGAATGCGATTGAGTTCATTGCACTGCTTAATAAATAATAGACGAAACAGCTCATCAAGCTTATTTTCGTTTTTCAGTCTAATAATTTGCTCTCTCTCCGCAGAGGTATAGTCCAGCTCTGCTTCAAATGGAGAGGTAACAAGGTCGGGCTCGATTTTCGTGCTGCTTTCCGATGACAGTACTCGAACCCTCGACGGCAGATAATCATTCACTTCCATAAATCGCACCGCAATAAGACGGTTAAACCATGTATAAGCAACCTCTTCCATAAGCGAGTGATAAGCCGTTATATAGTTGGACTGCTTTTCTCTATGTTGAATGATGTCTACCAGATGCTTGCGCTGCTGAATTTCTACACCTGTAATGGAATACGGCTCGATTGTACCAATATCAAAAAAAAGTACATCCTTCGTTGATTGGGGAAGAGGCCCCTTAATCCCCTTCTCCGTAATCCCGACTAACCCAGCTTTATATGTGATCTCAGCAATGAGCTTCTTTCTTGCCCATATGGCGAAATTTTTTATTGCTGTCTTGTTCATCTGCCTAATCTCCCTTAGAACTCGATATGAATAATCGTGTCCGCATCTAGCTCTTTCAGTATTCGTTCCTTAAGTAGTGCAACATATTTGTCGACGTCTTGCGGAGTTTCGATCTGCCAAGATGCGGCAAGGTTTACGCTCTTAATACTGATGCTCTTTCTTTTCTTAATTTTTGGCTGAGGCTTTGTCTGTTGCTCTGATTCCAACGCCACAGTGCTTTGATGCTGGCTTTCTGCCTCTGCTTTAGCCTTATCATAGGCGATTTGCTCGTCTTTTCGTGCTAGCTCATTAAGCAAGCGTACCTTTAACGCATCCGCCTCGACCTTAATATTTTGCATCGTCGCGACATTGTTACATGTTCTTGCCTTGTCACTTATTTCAAGGAATAGCTGGTGGAAGCGATGCGTAAACAGCTCCTTATATTCCTTGCTATCCAGCAAGTCAAATACGCGTTTGCGCGCATCCTCAATTGCCGCAAGTACAGGTGCCTCCATATCCTGAAGCAGCTTCGCATAAAGCTCTGTAAATTGCTCCAATAATGGCTTCAGCTGAGGAATCTCGTGATATGGAGCTTGTTTTCTTAATACCGCTCCGATCTGCCCAACAACCCCTTCGATTTTCTCATTAACGATAAAGGTTTTACTATCCTCATAAATTTTCATCAGAGTAAGAGCCTTCTCGAATACTTTCTTCTGCTCTCCTTCGAAAAAGGCCTTTACTAGTTCATAGTCCTCGGCAAATTCCAAATAGTCGTCACGATCGACATGAAGCTTTTTGAAAAAGGCGCTAGGTGCTTGCAGCATAACGACTTCGCGTAGCAAGCTGCGCCCTTCTGCAACAATGCTGCGACCAGGGAAAGGCTTCTCCTCGTACTGGATTTCAAATTTGTCCAGCTCATTAAGAATGTCCTTGCTATAGCTTTGGAAGCTATGCATTAGCGCATCATCCTCGTCATTCACGCTAGAAGTGCCGAACAATGCCTTCATCACTTGACGAACAGCCTTCTTCTGACTGTCTGATGCCTTCTCTCTCCGCTCAGTTAACAGCTTCTCAACATACTCTCGCTTCGTCACATAGTTAACTAGCTCTTCTGGCGTCTTATTCAGCATCGTCACACTGCTTCCGTTTACGGTAAAGGAAATATCCCCGTTTTTGAATAGCTTGGCAACAAGCCATTCCACATCGTCCTCAACAAAGCCATAGGGTGCATTCATAAAGCGATCCATTAAGCTCTTCATCGATGTTTTCATATGCATTGCGGCGTTGTCCGCTATAAACTGTCTCATATCATGTAATGCGTGAATATTGGCCTCAGAGGTGCCCTCTAGCGATAACGTAAGCTGAGTTTCATCCTTAAACAGGCTACGAATATTGGCTTCACTCATCGGCGTGTCGATATAAGTAAGCTTATGGTAAACGATCGATACCAGTCGTCCAAGCGCATCATTAATTCTAGCTGTAATGTCCTTGGATGCGATTTGCGCTTTGTCCCCGTTCACATAAATATCCGCTTGCTTAAGCGATTCCATCAGGAACAGCTTGGCATTTCCATTACGTTCACGCATCTCAATACGTTTAGCTTCCTTAATTTGCTCGAATTTGGTCAAGGTGCTGGCCGTATTGAAGCGTAAATACTTTTCTATTTTAAGAGAATTTCTAAGCTCATCAAGAAACTCAGTATCATTAGGCAGAACGATAAGAATTTCCTTGCTCTGACCCGACATCATCCGCAGCGTCGTCTCATCGTTGCTGTAGTCACTGCTCGGTGTAAGCACACGTATCCCGATATCATGGCTTTGATTGGCTCTGTGCGGTCGATCATCAACAAATCGGTTATATGCAAAATGATATCTGCCATGAAAAGCAGGGTAACGATACTTGTCCCCTTTCAGAATGTCATCGAAAATCAGCTCAGATACTTTGCTAATGACCTCAGCCATCTCGACATGCTGGCTATCAATGCTACGATTAATTTCCTGCTCTTCGTTGGTCAAGAACACATATACATCGCCATTTTTCTGAATTAACGTTTGATTGGCGAGAATTTTCAACGCCTCTTCAACTTGTTTTTTCAAGACCATTCTGTCGGTATCGATATCGGCGGCCATCAGGCTCGTAATATTATCAACGTTGGCTTGAATTTCTTTCACATACTTAATCATAAACAATGTTTTGAGCACGTTAACGGCAAAATTGTCTTCCGACTTGTCAGGGTTAATGTATTCATTTTCTAATGCACGACTAATAACGCCCTTATGACTATGATCGAGAAATTGATGTAGCGCATCGTAAAACATATTAAACGGAACCATCGCTCCTGCAGCAGAATCCATCAATTTAACAGCGGATTCCTTAAACAGCGCAATCATCGAGCGCTCGCCTTCCGCCAAATGCTTACCTGAAGCACCATGTGTGCGTATCGATGTCAAGACGCTGCCAAGTAAATTAAACTGATACGGCACAAAGGGATAGACCCCGGCAAAATCATGCCCATCAGCGTAGAGCTTCTTCTCAACTCCGTCATTAAACACAATGAGGTTCTTAATAATTGTCGCCTTGTTCTCGTATAGCGATTGCAATGACTGCTGCGCCAATGGTGTTTTCTCAAGAATTCTCTTCTTGATCACCTCATCGACGTTGGCGGAAGAAAGGGATAGACGAGTATCGAAGCGACCTTGAATTTTCGAGAAGTCATTGCCCTTCGTGCGCGTAATCGAATCAATATCCTGCTGGCTAGTGACAACTATCCATACCTTACCTCTGCAGGCTGTACCAAGATCCTCCGTCACCGTTTGTAAATTAAGCATCAGCTTAGAATCCTCACCAATATATTGACCGATCTCATCGACCAAAAATACAAGATGATGATTATTGCCCTTGCGCTCCACATACTCCTTCACGAGTGCTGCAAAGCCTTCAATGCTAATGGCATACGGCTCTAGCGCCTTCTCACACCAGTTGCGTGCCGCCGCCTCACTCATAAAGCCCATTTCCTCCAAAACCTCGACAATGCTATCTTGAATAAAATCGAATTTGCGACGAGATTCCTCCCATGGCTTACCGAAATTGTCATGAAAGAGAGTTTTAAATTCATCATAACGGCCGACCTCAACCAGCTGTCTTTCCAAATCCGCAAGATACGGAATCGAGCCGCAAAACCCTTGCATTTCGTTAAACACTTTAAGAAACACAGACACAATCGCATCCTTCGATTGCTTTCCGCTCATTTCACTCTTCGATTCTATGTTGAACAGCACGACATCCGTCGAAACAGACGTCGCCAGCTGCATATCGGCTAACACGTGGGGATCAGCGATTTTGTTATCCTCAATGAAATAATCTAACGCTACCTTCCCTTGTACTTCCTTATTGCCCAGTACATACGATAATATTTTTAGGAAATGAGATTTACCGCTGCCGAAGAAGCCGGAAATCCATACCCCCATTTTATCGGTGGAGCCATTAATTCCCTTCTTGTAACTGGCAAAGAAATCTGCAAAATGTCGTTGCAGCTCCTTCGTTACAACATATTCCTCTAGCTCCTGCTTAATGTTGTCGTCATCACCTTGTCCAACCTTGATGACGCCTTTAATATCTCGATCAATGCTTCTTACGAACATATCTCTAATTTTCATTCAATCATCTCCCTAATCAACCAGCCTGAATGCTCGATAGTAGTTGTCGTCTTTCATTTCTGAAAACAGGATGAGTTGTTGACCGTCATACTTTCCTGGATAAAACATTACGACTGGCACATGATCAATCGCCTGATGCAAATTGTTCAGCACCTTATGCGAGCGCAGCAATGGATAGACCTTGCCAATGCCCGTTAAGAATACTACTGCCTCCTGCGGCGTGCGCTCTTGCATATATTGCACAATTAAACTGCTATCATCATTGATCTGAAGGAGATTGCCCACTGCTTTTACAATGCGTTCAAGACCTTTTTTCTTCTCAAATTGGAAGCATTGCTCCATAAAGCCTTCCTGTTCCAGCATATCGATCACAATATCGTATAGGTCAAAAACAACCAGCTCGAAACCATCAATCGCTGGTGAATTTTTGCTTTTCATATAGTCAATTCGCTCTCTTACGATTAGCTCTTTCTCTGCAGGGTAATCAAATACGTAGTAGCCAACCTCATTGCCGAGCCCTTTATTTTGACGGAAACTTGGCATACGGATCATTCGCTCCGCTGCATCTAATCGTTGTTCCAAGCTGTCCATATTTATCTCACTCCTGTCAAAGCATGAAGGATTAGCTCCATGCCATTATCGATTAAGCAGCGCTCCAGTCTCACATCTAAGATCGGCTTAACTAGTTCGTTGTTGTCCGATGAGCGATCTATTAGCCCCGCTTCTAGCAGCATCGTCTTATAGCAGGCGCCCAATCGTTTGAGCGTATAATCCCTCCAACCGGCAACCTTCTCGCTTTGCAGCTGCTTGTTATGAAAAAAAATCCGCAGATCACTATCACCCAGCTCAGTACTGCCGATAATAAGCTTTTCGCGAAAAACCTCATATACAAATTCAAAAAATAAATCATCGCTGTTCATAATCGCAATGAGATTAATTAGCTTCTGTGTAGCGATATCATTGGTATAAAACTGCTCATAAAGCGTAGGGTCTAACGCTTTAACCCGAGTAGACACCGTATTAAAGATTTGAATGGCGCGTGCGTTCGTTGGTGCTGCAAATATATTCTCTTCGATATTAAGCGACTTAATCTGCTGCCATGACTTTCCTTCATTAAGCAGACCAACGACTTGACGAAACTCTGGAAACCAGAACGATAGCTTCACCATTCCTGCGCTATACTCTTTACTCTTCATGAGCGTCCACCATCTTGTGTTGACGCTGCTGCAGCTTCCTGCGCTAGTACGTTCCGCTGTCCATGCACATTCTGCCCCTCTTGCGTGCTCTGCTGCTCATGCTTCACGTCCTCCGCTTCCTTTAGCTCCCGCTCCTGCCTCGCAACAACCTCCACAATATCTCCGATATCACAAGATAATGTGCGGCAAATTTTCACGAGCACCTCCATCGAAACAAATTCATGATTCGATAGCTTTGTTAGCGTATTGGGGCTTATTCCTGTCAATCTGCGCAGCTCGGTTTTCTTCATTCCTTTATCAATTAACAGCTTAAATAGCTTGTTATAGCTTACTTCCATCTCTTATACACCCTCTTATCTCATCTTAAAGAGCCTATATTACAGAATACCATATGTTATAGATTGTTAATAGTTATGTATAGGAATTTGCGATTTTTTATTAGGTTTAGAGAATTTTAGTGCTAAGCTAATTAAAGCCTCTTATTGTTTTACTGACCCTGGTAGCATAAAAAAAGAAGCATGCGCCGAGTGAACGAGCACATGCTTTTTCTGTATGACCTATTTATTTTAAAGCACTTCTATCTCATCCTGTAGGCATAGTTGTTGAAACAGTGGATTCCGTGTTAATCTGTTTAATCTTTTGCATACTAAGAACAAAACTAAAGATTGCAGCGATGCTGCATAGATAAGGAAGGAAGCTGTATCCCCACTGAGAAATAACAATCCCGCCAAGCATAGATCCAACTGTAATACCAATATAGAGTGCTGTCATATTCCATGCCATAGCAATTCCTCTCTCATGAGGATACTGGGCAGCTAATCTGGCTTTGTAGGATGTAAATGCTGTATATCCTACTAGAGCCCATATGAACAATAAGCTATAGAGCCATTGACTCGATGTAAATAATAAACTGAGACAAATAAGAATAACAATTAAGCAACGAAATGCAAGCTTCGTTACTCTTATCTCCCCAAAGCGATCACTTAACTGCCCACCGCTCAAACTTCCGATAACTGCACCAATTCCATACACAGTAATCGCTATTGCTACTTCAGCTGTTGTAAACCGATGCTCGACATATAGTGCAGCTCCTAAATAAACATACAGCGCATACATCGAAATTCCCCAGCTAGCAGTCACTGTTACTGATCTAAATATTCTTAAAATGTTTCCTTCAAAAGGCTTGTTTGTCGAACTGTTTTTCTTAATATTTTTCCATGCTTTAAAATTTACAATGATTAATAGAGCTCCCACAATAGCCAGTGCTACAAATACCGAACGCCAACCAAGAAAATGCTCTAATATTGCTCCGATTGGTGCTCCTGTGGATAGAGCGGCTATATGTCCTGAAACCGTAATCGAAAGCCAGGTCCCTCTCCTATGTGCAGGTGCAATGTCACTAATTATCGCATAAATCACTGGAGTGATGGACGCAACAGATAAACCTGCCAAAATACGACTAACAATTAACCATATAAATGATGGGGCGTAAGCAGTTAGCAGGCTAGAAATAACAAATAACGTTAAACCAAAGCTAATAAATAAGCTACGTCCATATCGATCTGACATCCATCCAAATAAAGGAATAAATACTGCATATGTGATTGAAAAAACAGTTACCATCCATCCCGTCATTGCCGTACTAATACGATAGGTTTCTGCAATAAACGGTAATAGCGGAGATACAACAAATAAATCAATACCCACTAAAAACATAGTTAGCCAACCAACAAATAAACTCAACCTCTCTCGCAACAGCTGAACACCCCCATTAACCCAGTCATTACTTTATAGTATTCACTGTTTACGAAATGGTCGTTTATTTATAATTTTTTACTAAGGTATATCTGTTGACTGCTCATAATCACTAATCGCCTGCTTGCCGAGCATCGTAATGACCGCATCCTCCATCGGTGGATTATGCAGTCCAAAGCGTACATCACGATACATACGCTGCAATGGATGATCCATTGATAGACTATGTGCGCCTACAATCCGCATCGATTTATCAACGACGGATAGCGCTGTTTGAATCGCAGTTACCTTCACCGCATTAAGCTCAGCGACGAGCAGCTCTGGCGAAATGATTTGCTGATCCCAACGCGTTGCCACACTGTACATATAGTGTCGAGCAGCTTGCAGTTCTAGCTCGATTTGCCCAAGCTGAGTTAGGATATGCGGCAGCTCGATAATTGGTGTTGGTAAGGAGTTAGGCTGATAATGATAAGCGAACTTTACCGCTTCCTTTCTTGCTGCAAGCGCAATGCCTAGATAGCAGGCAGGGATATGTAATAGCGAAGGTGTGGCAGACACACCTGTTTTCTTAACTAATTTGCATAGTAGTGCCGACTCAGGTACGATCACATCATTCAACACTAGATCATGACTTGAAGTGCCGCGCATACCCACCATATTCCAGGTTTCCTCAATTATTAACCCCTCTGACTGTCGAGGGATAATAAATTCTGCTGCCGTTCCATCCTCTAGGCTTGCTATAACAATGAAATAGTCCAGTACAGGGGATAGCGTCGTAAAGGTTTTTCTACCGTTAAGCTTGTAGGAGCCATCGGCTAGCTGAACTGCCGATGTTAGCATCTTCCCGCCACGCGTAGGACTGCCTGATGTTTTTTCTGAAACTGCTTTATTGAGCAGCAGTCCCTTCTCGACAATCTCTCTATTCAGGCTTTCTAATGTCTCTGGCGACCAATTGCCCTTGTAATTCATATCATGGACAACGCTCATATGCCAGCCAACTCCAAGCGCAGTAGCGGCATCACCTTGTGCTAACCGCTCCTGAAGCATAACTAGCTCATATAACGATATTCCTTGTCCACCATGCTGCTTCGGTACAGAATAAGCGAAATAGCCATGCTGACGTAACGCCTCGATATGCTCATAGGCAAAGCCGTTCTCCGCGTCTACCTCATGTGCTCGTGCCGCAAAGCTATCCGCTAGCTTACCGATCCCTGCTAACCGCTCCTCTTGCTCCTTATTTATTACAAATAACCCATCTAATCGCTTCATAGCCTTCGCCTCATCTTATTAAAATGTATATATGACTGCTGTTACTATCCAGCTCATTTAGTTCAAAATAACGTTGCTGTTTATTTACTATACCAAGCTTAACAGGCTGTCACAAGCTAGCTTGTGAGATGGGTGGCATATAAAAAAGCATGTGCCCGTTTTAAGGAACACATGCTGATGGGGTGATGAATAGAAGCTTGTATGGCGAATTCGTGAAATCTATATTTATGCGCTCTCTCTCAAGAGAGGGCTGCATTTGTTCTATCAGCTCTTTTCTTGACCTTTAGCCTGTTCACCACGCACCCATTCCTTGCCATTTGCAAAGGAAATCGGAATAACTAGCTCACTGCCAACCTCAGCCTGCTTCATCACCTGAAAATGAATATGCGCCTCGGAGGAATTTCCAGAGTTACCGCAAAGACCGAGCAATTGTCCTTCCTTCACTGTATCGCCAACCTCAACAGCAATCGAGTTTTGCTTGAAATGAGCAAGCATGCTCAATTCTCCGTTGCCGTGCTGAAGCACTACCATATTGCCAGCTGGCTCGCTCTCATTCATTTCACCTGGAATGTTGTCGACTATTCCATCGACCACAGCGATAACCTCTCCATCAGCAGGCACGAGCACTTCTGCTCCGAAGGCGTAATAGCTCTCGTTGTTCAGCGGGTCACCACTATAGGAGTAGCCATCCTTTACGATAATAAAATCATAGGCATAACGCACATGCTCGTATTCGTAGTGGTAATTGAGAAACACATTTTTTCCACCCCAGTAAACTAACCACTCATCGGAAAAAGGAAGCTGAAATTGTGTTTGCGAGTACAGCTCATCAGTCTCTGGATAGCTTGTCACCGGAAGTATCTGTAACCCTGTTATTGCATGCTGTTCATCTACAAACGCCATTACACCCTTTTGATTACTAGCATCGATCCAAACATAATTAGTCTGACCATTCTCCTTCATTGTGGAGCTCAGCTCAAAACGTTCAACATCGGTGACAAATTGTTCACCAAGTGATATAAAGTCTTGCAGGGAGACAATGCTTTTCATTTCCTCATTAAACTGCGAATATAGCACTTCATAGTTGCCTTGCAGCATCGCGTTAGCAATGTCGCTTCCTTCTATTTTAGTATCATTACCTTCAGTTGAAGTTGTTGTTAAGACCTGATCATTATTGCTCATCATAACTCCTCCACTATTCCTTTGATTTTCGCTGCACCCAACAATTAGCAATGAGACACTTACAGCAATCAGTAATGACTTCATAACCTTTTTCATCTCTACCTCTCCTTATGTATCTTTTTTCTGATAATCCAACTATACGCCACTACTCTTAACGGCCAAGAAACACTAGCTTACTTCTGCTTTAACAAAGTTCTCTTAGACTACCTACATAGTTAAGGTAAAGTTAAGACTCAGTAACTGCTAACGCCATGTTAAAATGTAGAGATAACATACGAAATAGTTGAGGTGAAAAGATTGCATCACGCGAAGCTGCTCATTGTTGACGACGAACGTGCAATTGTCGACATGATGACAACTGTTTTGAAAAAGGAAGGCTTCCTACATATTGATCACGCATATAACGGAGAAGACGCTTTAGAGGCTTGTAAGCAAACAACATACGATCTCATTCTACTAGATATTATGATGCCAGGATTGAGCGGACTACAAATCTGCCCGTTCATCCGCCAAACAACAACAGCACCAATTTTATTTATTACGGCAAAGTCGTCCGATCTTGATGTGCTGACGGGCTTTGCTGTAGGCGGCGATGATTACATTCGTAAGCCCTTTAACCCGTTAGAGGTCGTTGCTAGAATTCAAGCCCAGCTGCAACGCTATTTACCAAAGGGATCGTCAGATATTGAACTTGCTTGGCGAGACGACGCTGCACAATCCACGGCACATGCTACTGCAGCTGCGCGAGCGGATTACGCTCCTCATGTCGTTGCGGCTACACAAGCAGAAACCATTTATGATTTTGGTCATTTTCTAGTAAATGAAACAACGGCAGCATTAATCGTTGACGGCAAGGATGTTCACTGCCCTGCACTTGTCTTTCAGCTGCTGCTATTTCTATGCAAACACCCCAATCGTGTATTTAGTAAAAGCGAGCTGTATGAACGTGTCTGGGGCGAATCTATGATAAATGACGACAATACCGTTATGGTTCATATCCATCGAATTCGAGAGCGAATTGAGCGTGACCCAGCTAAGCCGCAGTTTTTGGTTAATGTACGCGGAATAGGCTACAAGCTGCTACAGCTTCAGCGCCCGAGATCAGGAGGCATCGATGCTTCGTAGACGACTGACGATTCGCTTTACTTTACAAATGATTATCGTAACGCTGCTATTAATTATTGTAGCTGCCTTTATTTTTGCATGGATGTTTAATGAGCTAGAGGAAATTGAAATCCAGCGAAACTTTGCACCGACGGGTATTTCCAAGCTCATTGATGAAGCAAGTATTGATGAGCAAGGTCATATTGTCAATGATCGGCTAGTGAAGCTACTCGAACAAAACGGCGGCTGGCTGCAACGTCTTGATGAGCAAGGCAATGTGCTTCAATCCTTCTTCACCCCTGAAGATGTACCTCAACAGTATAATCCTGCACAGCTGATTGATTATTGGACAGGAACGAAGCCCTTCCCCTATGATACTGGCTTATGGATTCAGCCAAAGGGGGATGACTTATTTATTATGCTGTACGGGATTGAGAAGCCTTTAACCAATAGCCCGCTCCCCTATATACAGCAAGCAACAATTGAAGGTGATTCAATCATATTTGCTGACAAAATAGAGCAGGAGCTTAGCAATTCACAGTATTGGATTCAAGTGCTTAATGCTTCAGGTGAGGAAATCGCAGCATGGAATAAGCCGCCGAATGCAGTCAGTCATTTGACACTGTCTGAGCTGGCGCTTCGTAACATCTATCCTGATCGCTACGGTGCAATGCTGCAATCCTATTACGAAGAGAACAGCAGCTTAACGTGGATATTTCACTCACCATTGCGACAAGAATTAGCGAACTCGGCACCAGTGCCAGATGTACATGCAGAGTTACGTGTCGTCATCATTGGGTTAATTGCATTCTTAATCGCCGCATTTGTTATTATGCTAACGCTGGCATTTGGATACGCAAGCTTGTTTATTAGACCTGTCTTTCAGCTGATGAGATGGATTCAGCAGCTGCGTAATCATGAACTGGAAATAACGGCTGCGAACGCTAAAGCAAAACGTAAAAAGCATCTGTTCAAGGAAGTTAAAGAAGAAATCGATCAATTAGCAGTCGCACTTGTCGAGAATAAAAAAGCAGCAGCGCAAACGCAGGTTTATCGTGAAGAGTGGATCGCAGGTGTCACTCATGATATGCGAACTCCGCTTTCTTCCATCCAAGGCTATGCCCATATGCTCGCTGCACAGCAATACAGCTGGAGCGAGGAGGAAACTTGCTCATTTGCCTCGATCATACTAGAGAAAACACAGTATATGGATCAATTAATAGAGGATTTATCATTAACCTATCTCTTGCGCAGCGGCAGCTTGCCTGTTGTTATGGAACGACAGCATATCAATGCGCTGCTACAAGATATCGTCGACCGAGTGGCAGCCAATTATGCGTACGACGAATGCAGCATCACCTGTTATGTGCCTGATGTCGACATCTACCAGGACATTCATCCACCTTGGTTCGAACGGAGCATTAATAATTTAATTGTTAATGCGGTACTGCATAATGCTAGCTATACGAATATTAAGGTTACTTTGCAAAGTTTGGAGCAGGGCTGGGTTATTCATATCGAGGATGATGGCATCGGTATGGATGAGGATACGATGAGTCAGTTATTTGAACGATACTATCGCGGGACGAACACTGAGCAATCAACCGTTGGCAGTGGATTAGGGATGGCGATCACGAAGGAGCTTATTCAAGCGATGGGTGGAGCAATTCAGGTTAGCTCACAGCCACAGCAGGGATCAACGATTAGCTTAGTGTGGAATACACAGCAGAAATAACGTGACGGGAGCCCATCAATCAGATGAGCTCCCTTAATTATGACACAATATATGTTGAATGCTTATTTAATGACAACATACTCAAGATTAACAAGCTTTGCATACGTTACGATTTGATCTACAGTTAGGTTAAGCGATACAACCGTGTGGTGTCCGCCACCGTTTTCGATCCAAGCTCTAACGCCGTCTTGGAAGTTAGGCTTCACTTTCCAAAGTACACGTGCAACTGGTAGTTTTGGCGCTGGCACTGTTGGCTCGAATGCTTCAACCTCGTTGATAAGCAGCTTGTAATGTGTACCGAAGTCAGCCATCGATACAACGACACCCTCGCCAGCTTTACCGTCAAATACTAGACGAGCTGGGTCTTCACGATCGCCAATACCTAGTGGTGAAACAAGAATTTTCGGCTTGTTGCTTGCTAGGCTTGGATCAACCTCTAGCATATGCGATTGAAGAATAGCCTCTTGACCCGCTGCGAGCTCGTAAGTGTAATCCTCCATAAAGCCTGTGTTTTGGTTATGGCTCATCACCTTCAATAGGCGATCAAGCGCTGCTGTTTTCCAGTCACCTTCACCAGCAAAGCCATAGCCTTGTGCCATTAGACGTTGTACAGCAAGACCTGGAAGCTGCTTCATGCCATGAAGATCCTCAAAGTTAGAAGTGAACGCATTGTAGCCGCCGTTGTCTAGGAAGCGTTTCAATGCGATCTCGTATTTCGCTTGAACCTTCACGCTTGCTTCCCAAGCTTCCTTGTCATAATCGCCATAATCGAAGTCATATAGCTCAGCATACTCCTTGAATAGCGCGTCAACCTCTGCATCACTAACCTCGTTAATGACTTGCACGAGGTCACCGATACCGAAGTAATCTACCGTCCAGCCAAATTGAATTTGTGCTTCGACCTTATCGCCTTCAGTTACCCCAACATTACGCATGTTGTCACCGAAGCGAGCAACTTTAATGTTAAAGCTTTCGTTGTAAGCAACAGCTACATCCATCCAATCTGCAATTTGCTTCTGAACTTCAGGGCGTTGCCAGTAGCCAACAACAATTTTGTTTTGCTTATTAAGACGAGCATTAATAAAGCCATATTCACGGTCACCGTGTGCAGCTTGATTCAAGTTCATGAAGTCCATGTCAATCGTCGCCCAAGGAATACTTTCATTGTATTGCGTAGCAAGGTGTAGAAGTGGCTTCTGCAGCAGCTTCGTACCACGAATCCACATTTTTGCAGGAGAGAAGGTATGCATCCAAGTAATAACACCTGCAACTTCATCAAGGTAGTTAACTTCCTTCATAATGGACGTAATTTTGTCTGCGGTAACTGCAAGATCTTGCACAACAAGCGGATATGGAAGAACACCGCTATTGTTTAGTGCATCCGCCATTTCCTGTGCGTGAGCTTTAACCTCTGCTAGTGCTTCTTCTCCATATAGATGCTGAGAGCCTACTACGAACCAAAATTGTTTTTGTACTGACATTTCACTCATCCTCTTTTCATAAAATTTATAATTAAGCAGATTACATATTTATCTCGTTAATAAGCTAAAGCTCTAATTACTTCTGACCGTAATAAGCGTTTTTGCCGTGCTTGCGTAAATAATGCTTATCTAAAATGCGCTGTGGCAGCTCCTCAGCAAACTGATTAAGTGAACGCGCAAAATGATTCATCTTGCACACTTCCTCTAAAACTACGCTGTTCATTACTGCATCATGTGCATTTTTCCCCCAAGTAAATGGCGCATGACCTTTAAGCAGTACGGCTGGAATCTCCATAACATCAAGACCGCGCTGCTGGAACGTTTCGATGATGACATGACCTGTCTCCGCCTCATAGCCGCGATCGATTTCCTCTTGTGTTAAGAAGCGTGCGCATGGAATGGAGCCGTAAAATGTATCCGCATGAGTTGTTCCCATACAAGGAACATCAAGCCCTGCTTGCGCCCAAATCGTTGCCCAAGTGGAATGGGTATGCACAATCCCGCCAATTTGCTCAAAATGCTTATACAATACCGCGTGTGTTGGCGTATCTGACGATGGTCTTAGCTCGCCTTCAACGACCTTACCATCAAAGTCTACGACAACCATATCGCTTGGCTTCATCTTGTCATAGCTAACACCGCTCGGCTTAATAACGAATACGCCCCGCTCACGGTCAACCGCACTTACATTGCCCCATGTATATTTAACGAGACCAAGCTTAGGCAGCTCAAGGTTAGCTTCATATACTTCTTCCTTTAAACTTTCTAGCATGTTATTCCCTCCAGTTTTCTACAAGATGATCTACCGCAGCCTGCTCGATTGCTAGACCTTTCGTGTAACGCTCCATAAATAAAGCGAAGCCAGCAACGTCAGCGCTATCTGGTGCGATCTCTTGCCCCTCTGCATCCTTAAATACTTTATTAGCAAGATAGTCAGCTAAGCTTTCTTCTTGCTCCTTATTGTTCATATACGCTGCTAGAATCGCCATGCCCCATGCTCCGCCTTCACCAGCAGTTGACATCACAGACACAGGCACATTAAGCGCTGCAGCACACATTTTTTGGCCGACAACTGGCGTTTTGAAGAGACCGCCATGCGCCAAAATGCTATCGATCGCAACTGTTTCCTTTTGCGTTAAAATGTCCATTCCAATTCGTAGAGCAGCAAACGCTGTAAACAGATGAACGCGCATAAAGTTAGCAAGATTAAAGCGGCTTTCAGGAGAGCGAACGAACAATGGACGTCCTTTCTCAAGTCCAGTAATGTTTTCACCTGAGAAATAGCCGTAGCTTAGCAAGCCACCACCGTCAGCGTCAGCCTCAAGCGCTTTGTTAAACATTACGCTGTACAGCTCATTATTGTCTGGCTTATGCCCCATCGCTGCATAAAACTCACGGAATAAACCAAGCCATGCATTAATATCGCTAGAGCAATTGTTGGCATGAACCATTGCTACTGGGCTACCATCTGGTGTTGTAACCATATCAATTTCTGGATATACAGTCGATAAATCCTTCTCTAGTACAATCATCGCAAATACAGACGTACCAACAGAAATATTACCTGTACGCTTCTTCACGCTATTCGTAGCGACCATCCCAGTGCCCGCATCACCCTCTGGTGGACAAAGCGGAATTCCTGCAGCAAGATCGCCAGCTGGATCAAGCAGCTTCGCACCAACTTCAGTAAGAAGTCCTGCATTGTCACCCGCATTGTAGATCTTCGGCAGTAAATCGTTAATATTCCACGAATAGCCACGATCTGCAATCAAATTGTTAAAAGTTTGCAGCATGCCCGCATGATAGCTTCGCGTCGATTCATCAATCGGGAATACGCCTGAAGCATCACCGATCCCTAACGCCTTGTTACCAGTAAGCTGCCAGTGGATATAGCCAGCAAGCGTCGTAATATGATCAATGCTTGGAACATGCTCCTCGTTATTAAGAATTGCCTGATAAAGATGGGCAATGCTCCAGCGCTCAGGAATATTAAAGTTAAACTTCTCCGTAAGCTCACGCGCAGCAGCACCAGTTGTCGCATTACGCCAAGTACGGAATGGAACTAGCAGCTCGCCTGCTCCATTAAACGCCATATAGCCATGCATCATTGCGGAAAAACCGATAGAGCCAACTGTTTTCAACGTCTCGCCGTACTTGCTTTGTACCTCCTGCTTCAGTTCACGGTAGGCCGTCTGCAAGCCGTTAATAATTTCATCCAAATGATAAGTCCAATAGCCATCAACTAATTGGTTTTCCCATTCGTAGCTACCAGAGCCAATTGTGTTGAATTGATTATCAATGAGTACAGCTTTAATACGTGTGGAACCAAACTCGATACCAAGTGCTGTTTCCCCACTTGCGATGACCTGCTTAATCCTTTGATCCATTGTTCCTTACTCCTCTCTGTAATCTATTTTTCAACCTTTATTTTAAAAGAAGACGCTTTCTATAATGTTCAATTTAAGTATATTTAGTTGTTCGTACATTTGTCAACAAATTGATCTATATATACTTACAACTTTAATGGCATTAATTGTTTCATTGGTGAAATCAAGGGGAAAATCTATATATTTTTTCATTATAGCTCTATACTGTCTTTAATCGAACTCAACAATAAAGTATAATAAGATTGCTTATCATTCAAAAATATGTACGTACAACTTTCTATATATATTCGTAATTTTGATATAAACGTGAAGGATGAGATTACTGTGAAGCCTAAATATCAGCTTATTGTAGACGATCTTAAAAGTAATATTCTATCGGGTACCTATCAGGTAGGGGAGCAAATTCCAACAGAATTAACGTTGCAGGATATGTACCAGGTTAGTCGCCAAACGGTAAGAAAAGCGATCTTGGAGCTGTCTAACGAAGGCTTTCTTCGCAGCGAAAAGGGTTCGGGCACCTATGTAAGCAATCAATATCGCTCACAGGGAAGCGGAAAAATGAATAAACGTACTATTGGTGTTATTACGACGTACATCTCGGACTACATCTTCCCTTCCATTATTAGAGGAATTGAAAGCAGACTGAATGAAGACAATTATTCGCTATTGCTAGCTAGTACTAATAATGATGTTGAGCAGGAAAAAAAGGCACTAGAAATGATGCTTTCCTATGGCGTTGATGGCTTAATTATTGAGCCAACGAAAAGTAATCTGTACAACCCGAATATCGCCTACTATTTAAGCTTTAAAGAGCAGGATGTTCCTTTCATTATGATTAATGCCTATTATGAAGAGCTTGAAGTGCCTTACTTGCGTTTAGACGATGTTCAGTCCAGCTACTTAGCAACACAGGAGCTTATTAAACACGGGCATACGCAAATTGGCTTGATCGCCAAAATGGACGATCAACAAGGGAAATATCGCATGAAGGGCTACATTAAAGCATTGGCCGAAGCAAAGCTGCGCTTTCAGCCTGATCATGTGTTATCCTTCGATACCGAAAGCAAGCAGTATCTATCGGAGAATCTCAAGCAGTATTTACTGAATAATCGTAATGCGATTACTGGTATCGTATGCTATAACGACGAGGTTGGGCTAGAGATGGTAAACGTATGTCGCCAGCTTGATATTTCCGTTCCAGATGAATTATCAATTATCGGACAGGACAACTCCTATATTGCGAAAAACGCCAGCATTAAGCTCACTACCTTAACGCATCCTCAAGAGCAAATGGGACGAGATGCCGCTGATTGGGTGATTAAGAAGCTGCAAGGAAAAAGGGATGTGCTCGATCATGTCATCTATCAGCCACAGTTAATTGAAGGTGAGACGGTAAAGGAGCTTGAAGTTTAAGTGCGCTAATTGTATGTCGGTCCCCTATAGAGAGATTACTTAAACAATTGCCAAAGCACTAACTATGAAATATAATTTTGATTAATCTATAATAATGGCGTGAAGCACATGCCGTCTCGTTTATGTGGAATAACCCAATTCCACATAAACGAGGCGGCATTTTTATTTGTTAGAAAGGTGGTACTCATATGAATGGCTTGCTTCAGCAAGAATTCGAGCACGGTACAAATACAAAAGAATTTTTAAGGGCGATTTGGTATCCTACAATTGGTAACTTTAATTTTTTACATGCCAAATGGGAAGTACGAGATTTTGGTAACCGATGTCGATATCTAGATCTAGCTTATATGCCTGGCGGTGCAAAAAACAAGCCTATCTTGTATTGGATGGTTGGATGTTCTTACCGATAGCCTATTTGTCGGTCGAGGAAGAGCCAGAGGTTATTAAGCAGATGACATTGTCCTTTGTCGGGAGGTTTGTTTCCTTGTCATTAAATCAATCACTTAGTTGGGTAGAGGCAGAAGCGATACGTTTTGCCCGAGGAGTAATACGACCATTTCGTGTAGAAGAACTTGCTCTCCACTTAAATCGATCCTCAAGACAGGCTAGACGCATACTAGAAAAGCTTGTAGAGATGAATCTACTCATTATTCACAATAGACAACAGCGATATCGTACCTATCAATTGGTCAATGGACAATAATGTCCACTAGAAGCATTCCCAGTACAACTAGTTGTTTTACGGACGTAAATGACCGTTAGGACCTATATTTCTGATTTTTCATCAGGACTCATCCTTTTAATGGACATTGGCGACCATTAGCAGAGTAGATGTACATTTGACCAGCTCTAACGGACATCGATGTCACTATGTCACTACACACTACATTATTACAATGCCCATTACCACATCGCTACATTACTGTATCACCACATACTACATCACTACATTAGCTCATAACTACACAACAACATTCCCATCACTACCTCGCTACTCGCAAATTTAACTAATTTGTTCACAAATTAGCTGCCAATCATCAAACAAGTTACAACTTTTCAAACAGCTCAATAACGCTTCATCACATTTGTTGCTAATATGTAACAGCTGCAGATGCAGCTTTTTTTCGGTTCAGTGGTAAAATGAGGATATACCCGTTATATGGAATATATGATCTAATTTCGCTTGACAACTACCGATTAATTTGTAATAATTATAAATAAGGATTTGATCTAATTTTAATTCTTTCCTTATTGAACATGTATGGAATTCCTGTTTTTCGCTAACACTGCAATAAGATATAGGCAACTACGAATGAATCTGAAGGAGGAACTTACTATGAGTACTGTTCAAGAACAACTAAACCGTCAAATTGCTAACTGGAGCATTCTGTACGTGAAGCTGCATAACTATCACTGGTACGTAAAGGGCAATCAGTTTTTTACATTACATGTGAAATTCCAAGAGCTTTACGAGGAGGCTGCACTTCATGTCGACGAAATCGCTGAGCGTTTGCTAGCAGTTAAAGGACAACCACTTGCGAGAATGGCTGATTACTTAAAAAGCTCTAGCATTGAAGAAGCAAAAGGCGATGAAAATGCCCATGAGATGGTCGATCAACTCATTAAAGACTTTACAATCGTGATCGGTGAGCTTAAGGAAGGTATGGAGGTTGCACAGCAGGCTGGTGACGAAACAACTGCGGACATGCTGCTTGCCATTCATACAACTCTTGAAAAACATGTGTGGATGCTATCTGCATTTAATGGTTAATAGGCACCAGATCTTAGTACTTTATAAATAAATAGAACCCCCAACAGGTAGGTTGCTGCGTCATTAGTTTATTGATCTAATACGACGCATCACTACTTAGTTGGGGGTTTTTGTTGACATTCTATTGTAAACTACATTGTTACGATGCTGATTTCGCAACACTAAACAATATGACAGCTACCTAGCTCCTCGTCATTCCAAAGCATCTGAACATAATCACCGCTATGAAGCGCCGCTACGCCCGCAGGTGTACCTGTATAGATCAGATCGCCTGCATCAAGCCCGTAATGCTGATCGATATAGGCAATAAGCTGTTCAAAGCCGAAAATCATATCCCTAGGAAACCCGAGCTGAGCCTGCTTGCCGTTAAGCAGCAGTTGGAATTGCCCCTGCTGAAGCTGTTCCATTGATGCTACAGGCTGCCAAGCACCAACTGTCGCTGCTCCCTTGAAGCCTTTGGCTGCAAGCCACGGATGCCCCTTCTCCTTTAAGCGAGATTGAACATCGCGTAATGTTAAGTCTAAACCAAGTGTAAAGCTATCGATACAATGCTCAAGCGGTAAATTGGCATCATAAGGCTGAGACATACGCAACACTAGCTCCAGTTCAAAATGAACATCTCCGCGCTGCTTCGGAATATCTAGTTGACCGCCATTCATCTCTCGAAGTGCATGTGTAGGCTTCGTAAAAATCATCGGTTCACTCGGAACTTCATTGCCAAGCTCTAACGCATGCAATCGATAATTGCGTCCTACGCAATAAATATTGCCCACCTTCACTTAGCTTCACCCTTTCCTCTGAGCCTCGATTTTCTCTGCTAGCTCGCTCAATTCTGCCCAGCGATCCATAAGCTCTTCAAGCTTCTGCTCAGCCTGCTGCTGCTTTTCGGTAAGCTCCTGCAGCAAGCCTGCTGATGAAGCATTTTGCTCGATTTGCTTGGCAATATCCTCTAGCTCCTGCTCCGCTTCCTCTATCCATTGCTCGATATTTTCGTAATCGCGCTGCTCCTTGAAGGACATTTTCAGCTGTCGCTCTTGCTGACGAGGCTGCTTGCTAGTCTCCTCAGACTTAGCCTTTCCTGCATCGGCAGATTTATTTGCCCCACCTTCCGTTACGCCTCCTGCTGCTGATTGACGCTGACGAACAGCCGCATAGTCGGTGTAGTTACCAGTATGAACTGCTACATCCTGTCCTTCCTCAAAGGCAATGATTTTGTCTACCGTTCGATCAAGGAAATAGCGATCATGCGATACGACGAATACAACACCTGGGAATTCATCTAAATAATCCTCTAGTATCGTCAATGTTGTAATATCGAGATCATTGGTCGGCTCATCGAGTAACAGTACATTGGGTGCTTCCATTAGCACACGTAGCAGCTGCAGACGTCTTTTTTCTCCACCAGAAAGCTTAGCAATTGGCGTCCATTGCATGGTGGAATTAAACAAGAAGCGCTCGAGCATCTGACTAGCGGAGATCGTTGTCCCATCTGCTGTCTTTACCTGCTCAGCAGCGTCACGAATATATTCTAATACACGTTTGCTTTCGTCCATTTCTTCACGTTCCTGTGAAAACCAGCCCAGCTTAACAGTTGGCCCAAGCTCAATCACGCCTTGATCTGGCTCTAGTAGTCCACCAATCATTTTCAATAATGTCGATTTACCGGCCCCGTTACTTCCAACTATTCCGACACGATCGCCAGGCGTTGTAATATAGCTAAAATGCTGGATAAGCTGACGACCACCCAAGCTTTTACTAATTCCCTCAAGCTCAATAATTTTACGCCCAAGACGTGTCGAAGCTACGGAAAGCTCCACCTTTCCGTTTCCTTCCTTTGGCGTAGCTGCTTGCAGCTGCTCAAACCGATCAATTCTAGCCTTTTGCTTCGTTGAACGTGCTTTAGCCCCACGACGTATCCAAGCTAGCTCATTGCGCAACAGGTTTTGACGCTTCGCCTCAGAAGCAGCCTCTCGCTCCTCACGCTCCAGCTTTAACTCTAAAAACTTGCTATAGTTGGCTTCATAAAAATATGCTTTTCCTTGATCTAGCTCCATAATTCGATTGCTTACACGATCTAGAAAATAACGATCATGCGTAATCATTAATACAGCGCCACGACGCTTTTGTAGCATGCTTTCAAGCCATTGTACTGATTCATTGTCAATATGGTTGGTAGGCTCGTCTAGTATCAGTAAATCCGAAGGTAACACTAGCGCCGCAGCCATCGCCACACGCTTGCGCTGTCCACCTGACATTTGCGCTACTTGCTTATTCCAATCTGTTATCCCTAGCTTACCTAGCACTTGCTTAGCTTCACTTTCAAGACGCCATGCATCTAGCTCATCCATTGCTGAATTGGCACGCATTAGTGCCTGCTGTGCTGCTTCATTGTTAGCATTAAGCTCAACAGCGTCCAATGCTTCTTTATATTGAATATACGCGCGCAGCTGAGGAGAATCCCCGCCTAGCACATGCTCTAATGCAGTTTCACCTTCACGAAATTGTGGATCTTGCGACAGCATACGAATGACTGCATCGCTTGACACCATAATTTGCCCGCTATCGGCTGGTTCTAGTCCAGCAATCACCTTTAGAAAGGTCGATTTACCTGTACCATTGACACCGATAATTCCAATTTTGTCGCCTTCTTCAATTCCAAAGTTGACGTTTTCAAACAGCAGCTTTTCACCATAGCTTTTCGATAATTGCACAACTGATAATAGATGCATCCGATATACCCACTTTTCTATAAAACTTATATGTAGCTTCTATTGTAGCACAGTACACTATGCACGTACATTTGAGCCTCTAGTGGAAGCTGTGCAACAAAAAAAAGCATTCGTTCAACGCATGCTACAGAATGACTTCTATAGCTGCCTTGAACGAATGCTTGGCTTTAAAGACTTATTATTTGCGACCGATCATATTTTCAGGACGAACATATTGATCGAATTGCTCAGCCGTTAGCAAGCCGCTTGCTACTGCTGATTCTTTCAACGTTGTGCCTTGCTTATGTGCTGTTTTAGCAATTTTAGCCGCATTTTCATATCCGATATGCGGATTAAGTGCTGTAACAAGCATTAGCGATTGCTCTAGATTACGCTTAATAACTGCTTCGTTAGGCTCGATACCTACCGCACAGTTGTCGTTAAACGAAATCATAGAATCAGACATCAACGCTACAGATTGCATGAAGTTATAGAAAATAACTGGCTTAAATACGTTAAGCTCAAAGTTACCTTGGCTTGCTGCCATACCAATCGCTGTATCGTTACCAATAACTTGGCAAACTGCCATCGTCATCGCTTCGCTTTGCGTAGGGTTTACTTTACCTGGCATAATGGAGCTGCCTGGCTCATTTTCAGGAATGGAGATTTCACCAATTCCGCAACGAGGACCACTTGCTAACCAACGAACATCGTTCGCGATTTTCATTAGATCAGCCGCTAGCGCTTTAATCGCTCCATGTGTATATACCATTTGATCATGGCTTGTTAATGAATGGAATTTGTTACTTGCTGTAATGAATTGCTTACCAGTTAGCTTTGTTACTTCCTCAGCAACAGCAACCGCGTAGTCAGGATGGGCATTCAAGCCTGTACCTACCGCTGTACCACCTAGTGCTAGCTCACGCATGCTGTTTACACTATGGGCAATCATCTCACGAGATTTTTCAAGCATTGCGGACCAGCCACTAATTTCTTGACCTAGTGTAATTGGCGTTGCATCCTGTAGGTGAGTACGCCCGATTTTCACAATATGATCGAAAGCTTCAATTTTTTTCAGCAATGTTGCATTTAATACATCAATTGCTGGAAGCAAGCGATCCTCAACCGCAATAACGCCTGCGATATGCATCGCTGCAGGGAATGTGTCATTAGAGCTTTGTGAGCGATTGACATCATCATTCGGATGAATGCGAAGCTCGCTACCACGCTCAGCAAGCAATTGATTTGCACGATGTGCAACAACCTCATTCACGTTCATATTGGTTTGTGTACCGCTACCTGTTTGCCATACAACGAGTGGGAATTGATCATCCCATTGGCCAGCTAGAATTTCATCTACTGCCTCTGCAATAACAGCAGCCTTATCCCCATCAAGTACACCTAGACGGTGATTGGCAAGCGCTGATGCCTTCTTAACAATCGCCATTGCGTAAACGACTTCGATCGGCATTTTTTCGCCGCTAATTTTGAAGTTTTGAAGTGAGCGCTGAGTTTGCGCGCCCCATAGCTTGTCCGCAGGTACTTGAATTTCACCCATAGTATCACGTTCAATACGATATTCCATTGCTTGACACTCCTCATTATTTATTGCGTGTTACGATTCAATTTATTATAGACCTTTAGCTTCACGATAAGCCGCCATATACGCAGCAGACTTTTCTTTAATTAGATCAAAATTACCTGTTTTCACTGCTTCCTTCGTCAAGTCAGAGCCAATGCCGACTGCAACTGCTCCAGCTTGAATCCATTCCTTCAGATTAGCCAAGGATACACCGCCAGTTGGCATTACGTTCGCTTGAGGAATTGGACCTTTAACTGTAGAAATCATACTAGGTGAGTATAGGTTTCCAGGGAATAGCTTAACGATATCTACACCTAGCTCTAATGCAGATTGAATTTCTTGGATCGTCATAACACCAGGAAGACATGGAACACAGTAGCGGTTACATAGCTTCACTGTATCTGGATTCAATGCAGGTGCCACAACATATTCAGAGCCAGCCAAAATTGCCGCACGAGCAGTTTCAGGATCTAGCACTGTACCTACGCCGATAATGGCGAAGTTTGGATCAGTAGGATCTACCTCACAGCTATATTGTGCACTCAGTTCCTCGATTGCTTTAAGCGCATTCGGAACTGTCATCGTAATTTCAATTGCCTTAATACCGCCTTCAATAGCATAACGTGCCATGCGAACAACTTCTTCAGCAGAATCTGCGCGCAGAACGGCTACTACACCAGCATCAACAAGCTGCTGCAACACTTTTAGCTTCTTCATCCTAATCGAGTTCTCCCCTCTAATCGTATAACTACCAAGAATTATAATATGTTTACCTAGTCAGAGCAATGCTTCTGTGTAAGGGTATTCATGCCGTACACGTATCTATCATGCCGTAAAATGATTGTTATAATTGCGATTGTTGCTTTTATGAATGACTAAATAAGATGTTAATGCACCAAGCACCATGACGATCATTATGCTTGCCATTGGCACCGCTGTATCCTCGCCACCAAGTCCAACTAATGGAGCGACTATGCCACCGAACAGGAAGGAGGACATACCGAGCATCGCTGAGGCACTTCCCGCGCGCGAGCCCTGCTCCTCTAATGCTAGTGAGTTAGCTGTCGTACCGACTAGTCCAACGCTGCTAACGACTGCGAACAATCCAATAATAACAAGTGGTAGCGGTCCATCTAATAAGATCGTACTTATTAAAATGATTGCACCAATCACACTGTAGATTAGACCTGCCATCAGCATACTGCTGCCTTTCACGCGATGCGCCATTCTTCCCGCTACTTGTCCAAGTAAAACGATCCCTAATCCATTCATACCGAACACAAGTGAATATTGGCGTGTAGTTAGCTCATATATGCCCTGTAGCACGAACGATGAGCCGGAAATATAAGCAAACATCGCAGCCATCATAAAGCCTTGCGTCATGACATAGCCAATAAAACTGCGATCTTTTAAAAGTAGCCCGAAGGTTCGTAAGGTCTGTCCTAATCCTCCTCGTGAGCGACGCTCTGTTGGCAATGTCTCACCTAACACAAAATAAATGCCAATGACCATAATAATTCCAAACAACGTTAAACCAGCGAAGACACCCTTCCACGAGGTGAGCGTTATAATTTCCGCACCTATGACGGGAGCTAGTATTGGTGCAGCCCCATTAATAATCATTAACGTTGCCATAAAGCGAATAAGCTCCGGTCCAGAGTATAGATCACGAACGCTGGCACGGGAGATAACTAGTCCCGCAGCTCCGGCAAAACCCTGTAAAAATCTCAATACAATAAAGCTCCAAATGGAACCTGACCAGATGCATAGTGCCGATACGATTGCGTAGACCAGCATTCCGATTAATAGCGGCTTTCTTCTTCCCTTGACGTCACTGATCGGCCCGATAACGAGCTGTCCGATTGCTATCCCGACTAAACACGCTGTTAGACTAAGCTGGATTAAAGAAGGTGAAGCGCCCATTTCCTCGGCTAGCTCGGGAAAAGCTGGTAAATACATATCAATCGACAACGGTCCTAATGCAGAAAGCGAGCCTAATATCGTAGCGATAACGAGACGCTTTCGCCCACTTAATGAAGCTTGCGTTAGTTCACTCATGATGGTTTCCCCACTTTGCCTCATTTTCTTATTTGAAAATTAAAATTAAAATACCGACGATAAAGCAATAATAAGCGAAATAATGTAAGTTGCCCTTTGCCATAATGCCCATAAACCAGCGCATTGCAAAATAGGTCACAACAAGACTAGTAATAAAGGCAATGACATATTGCACCCATAACGCCTGCAAATCAGGATCGCTCAAAATATCTGAAATACCAAGCACTAAGCCGCCAAGACTAACTGGAATATATAGCATAAATGAATAACGAAGCGCGGTATCCTGCTTCATTCCAGTCGCAATGGAAGCAATTACCGTAGAGCCTGAGCGGCTAATACCAGGAATTAGAGCTACGGCTTGCGCCAAACCAACGATTAATGCATCCTTCCACGATAAATCACCGTCTAGCTTAATCCCTCGTAAATTACGAATAAGAAATAACGCTAGACCTGTAACTAATAAAGCAATAGCCACTGTCGTTAATGATGTTGAAAAGACCTCTTCAATCTTATCTTTAAATAGCACACCAATAACACCGGCTGGAATCGAACCGATAATAATGTACATAATAAAGTTAAAATCAGACTTATATTTTTTATCTCTTGTCGCAACATAGCCTACGCCGTTTTTCACCAATCGAGTTATGACTTCACGATAAATGAATAAAATAGCGATGAGCGAAGCGGTATTCGTCATAATTTCAAACGACAAACCGTGCTGCTCCATTCCAAGTAATTGCTGTGCAATAATGAGATGTCCACTTGAGGAAATCGGAATAGGCTCGGTAAAGCCTTGAATTGCACCTAATATTAAATACTTTAACCATTCTACTATTTCTGACATATGACTGTTTCCGTTGACAGAACAGATTCTGTTTAACGGCTTCCCTCCTTAAATCTTATTCTAAAGTAACAACTTATAACTTAATTAGTATAAACGATTGGTTATATAAAAGGAAAGTTACCGCAAGTCATAACGTTTCTGTTAAAATAGATAAGGCAAGCTGATAACGGAGGTCAACAATTTGGATTACATCGTACTCGACATTGAATTTAACGGACGAAAATTCGCAAGCGAGCTACCTATGGAGGTTATTGAAATAGGGGCTGTCAGACTCAATGAGTCTTTAGAACAAATAGATACATTTAGCGCATTTATAAAACCGATATATTTTGCTAAGCTAAATAGCTTTATACAGAAAAAAACAGGCATCACTCAAGCCGAAATCGATACCGCCAAGCGCTTTCCGAAAGTGATTGAAGCGTTCCAGCGATGGTTGTCGTCTTCAAATGAGCGGTTGTTCATCACATGGGGTAAAGAGGATATGAAGCGAATTATTCTCGATACTCGTATGCATAAGCTCGATGACCAGTATTGGATGACTACTCCGTACTTTGATTTGCTTAAGGGCTTTACTGCCTTAAAAGGCTTGAACAATGATATAAGCGTTGAAGGCGCATTAGAACTGCTTCAAATAGAGAGCAACGGTCAGGCGCATCGCGCACTGGATGATGCACTAATGACGGCAGAAATTTTCCGCGCCATTTACTCTGGTCTTAATTTTGCACAGCAGCAATATTATGTAGATATGTATACCAATGCTAGAGAAAGACGCGCTCTGAAAAATGCTGTACGTATGCTACGAGCACAAAAGGTTGAACCGACCTGGGACAATTATGTTACTCGTTTTATAAAGGATAAAATTGATGGCTTAGATCAACGTAAGCTAGATGAGATGAAGCAGTATTTTGAGAAGGAAGCGGCGAAGCCTGTAAAAGCTAAGTCTGCTACCATTTCCCCTGTAGTAGAGCAGAGCACTGAGCAAGGGCGAAAACAAGAACAGCAGCAATCGACTGACGCTTTGGAAGAGCAGCCTCAACCAGTGGACGTTGAGGAAAAGCAAGTCAAATAATCGAAAGTCGGGCCTAAATCATATCGTCACCTTTTATCGTTAATCCCTGTGATGTACGTTAAGTGCACGCGGGGATTGTTCATATTATCAGGACTACATCATTTATATACCATATTAAGATAGATTATATTGTCAGCAGGCCACAAATTGTATTTATTTAGTGAATTCACTTTTCGTTAATGTTAAAATAAGTGTATTCATTTACATAATTTCCGAGGTGAAGTATGGATGTAACAAATACTAGCACAATACGTTCCACTCTAATGGTCATTGTGTTAGCAGCGACGATTATTCTATTATTTCATACTAACAGCTTTTCAATTGGGCTATGTATCACTTCTTTCTTATATCCTTTAGCTGTCTTTCTCAGAGATTACATATTTAATATTAATCTTCAAACGACAATCGGCAGATTGTATATCGTCTTTCAGTTCATATTGTCACTTGTCATCATTATCTGGTCAGAAAGCTTTTTTGCACAAATTTATGTAATGATATTAATAGCAGAATTCACCTTCTATCATTCGTTAAAAAGAAGCTTTCTCTTCACTACAATCAGTTATGTTATCCTCTTGATCGGCGTTGTTAGCTATCGTGATACTCCTTTTTTCGAAGATGTTTATCTACTGTTGCCGCGTGTAATTGATTTCTACGCGATATTTGGCATGAGCCATTTTGCTAGTATTGCCATGCAGCAAAAGCTACTAATCGAAAAGGACAACGAAATACTACGACAAGCTTCAATCGAGCTAGAGAAAAAGGCTAAGCTACAGGAACGTACAAGAATATCACGTGAAATTCATGATGCGGTAGGACACACGTTAACCGCAGCTCTAGTCGGACTGCAAACAGCCGAGCACGCTGTTAAAAAAAATAATACTGCACTAGCGCAAAATATGCTTGTGCGCACTAGAGAAAGCATTCAACAAGGACTTGATAATGTTCGCAGCTCGATTCATCTATTGCGAGAAAATATTGAGGACGATAAAACAAAATTCAACCTCATCACGCTAATTAACGATACGGTCGCTCAAACCAATATTGATATTACCTATAACATCGATAGCAGTTTTCCTGATTTACCTCCAATTATTGATCTAACCATTTATCGCGCTCTACAAGAAGGTTTAACAAACGGAATTAAGCATGGTGCAAGTACAAACTTTATATTCAATCTTCATTACAATGCCGACAACGGTCTCATTGAATTTGACTTAAAAGATAACGGTAAATCACCGTTCCCCATCTTTTTCGGTTTTGGTTTGACAGCAATGACTGAACGAGTTCATGATATCGGCGGCGAGCTAACGATTGAAAAAAACAAAGATAATCACGGAACAAGCTTATCCATTACAATCCCTTATAAACAACGAGACGGACGGAGTGAGAAACTTGTCTAAGGTATCAATCATTATTGCTGAAGATCAATCGCTAATACGCGACGGATTAGCTGCCATACTGGACATGGAGGAACAGTATAAGGTAGTTGCCAAAACAAGCGATGGTTTATCTACCCTTGAACAGGTGAGAATTCATCAGCCCCAGCTTCTATTGATCGATATTCATATGCCTGTTCTGAATGGTTTGGAAGCAGGTAAGCAAATCCTTGAAGAGTTTCCTGGAACAAAAGTATTGTATTTAACGACGTTTGAGGACGAAGAGTATATGTTAGAGGCGCTGCGTATTGGAGCAGCTGGCTTTTTAATTAAAGGCATGCATACCGATTCCATTCTATCAACCATTGAGGAGTGTTTAGCTGGAAGAATTAGCTATCCAGCAAGTATTCAAGCTCATCTTATTCAAGTGCTTCAACAGTCAAATTCTCTTGAATTTCTGGGTCAACTTGCTGCTACTGAAGTTAGCTCTGAGAACAGCACTAATCATACCATCACTAAACAAGAACCACCATCTACTTCACATCTTACGCTATGGAATAAGCTGACAGAGCAAGAGCGTAAAATCGCAAGTAAGCTGAAGCAAGGCAAATCCAATCAAGTCATCGCTAAAGAGCTGTTTCTTACAACTGGCACAGTGAAAAACTACTTATACTCCATCTATAGGAAGCTCGAGGTTAATAATCGTGCAGAAGCGATTGCTTTCCTGTACAACTATGATTTGTGATTCCTAACATAAAAACCATGAGATAAGATGAACCAACATGTCATCCTATCTCATGGTTTAGCTTACTTGAACCAGCCCTTCTCCTTGAAATAAGATGAACCAACATGTCATCCTATCTCATGGTTTAGCTTACTTGAACCAGCCCTTCTCCTTGAAGCGTGTAATGGCCTCAATTCGATTGCTTACGCCAAGCTTCTCTAATATGGTGGAAATATAATTGCGCACAGTTCCTGTTGACAAAAATAGCTCACTAGCAATTTCCTTCGTATTTTTACCATCTGCAACTAAGCCAAGCACCTCCTGCTCGCGCTCCGTTAACGGGTTATCTCCGCCACTATATGCCTCGTCCATCAGCTCTGCATCATAGATTCGCTTACCTTCCATGACGCTGCGAATCGAGGTCGCTAATTCCTCTGAAGGACTATCCTTAAGTAAATAGCCATATACGCCAGCCTTCATCGCTCGTTCGAAATATCCTGCCCGTGCAAATGTCGTTAATATGATGACTTTACAATCGCTGCCCTTTAGCTCCTCAGCCGCTTCAAGCCCGCTTTTGATCGGCATCTCAATATCCATAATACAGACATTCGGCTTCAATTCCTTTACAAGCTGCAACGCCTCTTCACCATTAGACGCCTTCCCAACGACCTGCATATCATCCTCCAAGTCGATCAGGGAAGCTAGCGCCCCTAACAACATGCGCTGATCTTCAGCAATCACGATATTAATCATGTTATCGACTCCTTCATAGGCTGGCGAACGGCATTTGGTACTGACATATGCAGCGTCGTCCCTCTACCTTGCTCACCAGCAATATTTAATGTTCCATTGACAAATTCTAATCGTTCCCTCATCCCACGTAACCCGTTGCCAGTCATTCGTTCCTGCCCTGTCGGAATACCAACGCCGTCATCTTCAACAATGAGTTTTACCTCATCAGCCGTCACTTCAATAGCGACTCTGCATTTCTTAGCTTCGCTATGCTTCACGACATTCGTCACAGCTTCCTTCATGCACATACAGAGTACATTTTCCGCAAGTAATGCTGTCGTTTGTAAGCGAGGATCCCCTTCGAGCTGTAACTCGATTTGCGCTGCAGCCAGCATTTGGCGGACATTTTGCACCTCATCCTCAAGGCTTGTACCGCGCATTTTCGTAACAAGATCACGAACCTCCTTGAGCGCGATGCGTGCGGTCTGACGAACATCTTGAATTTCTTTTTCTGCTTTATCCAAATCTTTGCGCAGCAGCTTGCCCGCTAGATCACTTTTCAACCCAATTAAGCTAAGCTTCTGTCCGACGGTATCATGCAAATCACGAGAAATCCTTTGTCTTTCCTCCAGCTTTACCAGCTCAGAAATTCGCTTGTTCGCATGCTCTAGCTCATCCTCAAGCTTATCTTGCTTTTTCTGATTATACGTATTAAACGGCAACAGGATGACGACAACCAAGCATATTAATATAAATGGAAATTGCGTAAAGAAGATTTGACGCTGAGTAACAAATCCGTAGTTAACTGTTACAAAGGTCGTCAGCAGATGAATAATATAGAGCGTATAGAACCCAGCTTTGCTTTTAATATTTCCAATAAAGAACGCTAGAAAGATTGAGAAATATACGTAGCTGAACACAAGCGTCATAATCATCGAAACAATGATCTGCATACTGGTCCATACGTACACTGGCCAGCCTTTAGATAAAAAAGCCAGTACGTAAAAAGCAAAAAAGGCGATAATTAATATCGTGCCCGTTACGACCTGCATCGTAGAGGATAGGCCGAATATAAAGTAAAATGGCAAAATACAAAATACGAGCCATATATAGGGTGACAAGCCTGTTTCTTTATGAAAGGTTTGATACCACTTGTTCATCTCGTTAGCTCCTTGAAAACTGTTTACAATAATTTTAGCATAGATCATTATAAAATGAGCAAGAATTGGAGGCTGCAAGCGCCCAATTCTTGCCCATTGTCATTGTCGTAAATGATTAACTCGCCTTATGAATCGCAACTCTCAACTTGTTGCTTGCCATTCGTCTTGCTTGACGGAAGCTAACAAAACGTTTGCTTTGCTCATCCCATAACGCTACTTTCAGAGATAGCAGACTTTCCTTAATTCCAATTGTTGTTGCCTTCTGAAGCGGTGGTGTTTCTTCATGCGCTTGCTCCAAAAAGTAATTCGGAACTTTAGGGCTAAGATGATGGACATGGTGGAAGCCGATGTTACCAGTTAGCCATTGCAGTACTTTAGGCAAGCGATAATATGAGCTGCCTTCTACTGCTGCATTCACATAGCTCCACTCTTCATTATGCTCAAAATACGATTCTTCAAATTGATGCTGAACGTAGAACAGCCAAATGCCAAGAGCACCAGATACATAGAATGCAGGTAGCTGAATAAGCAATAGCGATTCCCAGCCTACAAGGAAATATAGTGCTGCATACATCGCTACAATGAACAGATTCATCAAGTACGTGTTAATTCTTTCTTTGCGCTTTGCACCCTTGCGATTAAAGCGATATTGAATTAAGAATACAAAGAATGGTCCTAATACAAACATTACGAACGGATTACGGTATAAACGATAACGTAAACGAAGCCACTTAGACGCTTGCTCGTATTCCTCTACAGTCATAATCCATAGATCACCAACACCACGTTTATCGAGGTTACTGCTCGTTGCATGGTGAATCGCATGTGAGTTCTTCCATTGCTGATAAGGTACGTGAGTAATCGTTCCTGTAATCATACCTACAATGTCATTGGCCCTCTTGCTTGTAAAAAAAGATCCATGACAGCAGTCATGAAAAATAATGAATGTTCGGATAATAAAAAATCCACTGGCGATAGCTAACGGCAATGCTAACCAATACGATACAGATAAACTGAAATAAGCAGCCGTCCATAATAGCACCAATGGAACTAATGTATTAATCATTTGCATAATGCTGATTTTATTTGTTGTTTTTTCGAATTTTTGTACACTTTTACGTAGTTGAGTTTGTCTAGGGTCTTGTTGCATAAGCTCCCTCTCCTTTAGATCGTAGCAGCTCATTATAAAAGCGGCTACAATGAATATATCTCCATTGTATCCGCTTTACTGTCATAACATAAGTCATAAACGTAAGCAAAAGTATATGACAACTGTCATACTATTGCCCAATTACCTAAAATGCCCACTCTCCGTTACGGAAGACAGGAATCACTGTACCGTCAGATTGAATACCGTCAATATTCATTTCCGCTGAGCCGATCATAAAGTCATTATGCGTAATACTTTCATTGACTCCATGTGCAGCAAGCTCTTCTGGCGTCATATTTTTACCGCCTTCAATATTAAACGCATAACCGCTGCCGATCGCCAAGTGATTCGAAGCATTTTCATCAAATAGCGTATTGAAAAACAGTATGCCAGATTGAGAAATTGGTGAGCGATGCGGTACTAGCGCAACCTCTCCTAAATAGTGAGAGCCTTCGTCGATCTCAACGAGCTTCGCTAAAAACTCCTCGCCTTGCTTCGCTTCATATTTCACGATACGACCATTTTCAAATGTAATTTTAAATTCATCGATGACGTTTCCACCGTAGCTTAGCGGCTTCGTGCTAGATACATAACCGTTCGTTCCGTTGCGATGAGGAACAGTAAACACTTCCTCAGTTGGCATATTCGCCATAAAGACATGACCTTGTGGGTTCTCGCTACCCGCGGATACCCATACATGCTTCTCATCCAGCTCTATAATTAAATCTGTACCTGGCGCAGTATAGTGCAGCTTTTTGAAGCGATAATTATTTAAAGCAACCGCCTTTTCATGTAACGTAATATTATGCTGCTGCCATGCTTGAATCGGGTCTGGACGATCTAGGCGAACTGCTTTGAAAATCGCATCCCATAGCTTAGCAACGGCATCCTGCTGTGAATCTTGCGGGAATACTTTTATAGCCCAATCGCTTCCAGCCGCTGCCACTACCGTCCAGCTTACTTTGTCCGATTGGATCGCACGTCTAAAGTTAACTAGCTTGGAGCCTGATGCCTTCTGAAAAGCAGCAATTCTTGCGGAATCTACACCTTGAAGCAAATCAGGACTTGATGATACAAGCGAAATAAATGCTGCACCGTTGTTAACAAATTCATCTCGTTTTGCCGCTTCCCAATCAGGGAAATGGCTAAATACTTCTTCTGCTGCTCTCGTATATTTTAGTCGTGATAGCTGATCATCGATCCATTCAACATATACATTGCTTGCACCTGCATCATATGCTTTCTCTGCAATTAAACGAACAAGATCAGCTTGATCAACCGCACCTGTTATGTATACTGGTTGTCCCTCTTGCACGTTTACTCCTACTTGCACGATGAGCTTAGCGTAGCTAGGTAATTGCTCTTTCCAATTCGACATCATATGTACACTCCTTTATTATCGGATCCTCTGTTAGTATGATCTGTAGCATCATCATCTATTATATCATTACTGTACATAAGAATTGAAATTGTTCCTAAATGTAGCATTCGTAAGCACAACTATAGCTTAAATCGACGCAGCAGCTGCTCTAGCTCTGCCGCCTGCACATTTAATTGTGATACCATATCCTTCATCTGTCTAACCGATTGATAGGTAACCTGCATCGTTTGCTGCATTTCATTCGTTGCTTCCACGGCTTCCTCAGACATTTGCGCAGCTTGCTCAGTTAGTTCATTCAGTCCCTCGAGTGTCGCACTAATTTGTGAAGAAGTGCTTGATAAGTGATCTGCCTGCTGCTCAACCTGTGTGATCTCATTACTAATGCTGCCGAACACTTCACCGACAGAGGTCACCACCTGAGCACCTGTAACAACCTCTTCGCTGCTAAGTCGTGAAGCTGAGCTTGCCTGCTCGGTTAAATGCAGCATTTTCCCGATAATCTCCTCCACTTGATTCGCAGCAATATCGGATTGATCGGCGAGCTTACGAACCTCTTGAGCTACAACGTTGAACCCTTTCCCTTGCTCACCCGCGCGAGAGGCTTCAATTGACGCATTCAATGCCAGCATACCTGTTTGAGCAGAAATTCGCTTGATCATCACAACCATCTCCTGCACATCATGAGAGAGATTTTGCAAGGAGACAATGTCTTGAGTTGCTTTGGTTGTCGTTTGTTGAATGATTTCCATCTGCTGCTGTAGCTGATTCATATAGTCATTACCTGATTCCGATAGATCAGTCGCTCGACTTGCCACATTAAACATCGCTTCAGAGGCAGCTGCAACATGACGCATCGCTTGCGCCACTTCTGCCATGGCGACTGTTGTTTCATTGCTTGCCTGGTGCTGCACAGTAGATTGCTTATCGGCAAATGCAACGTTTTTACTTAAAGTCTCTCCTAATTGCTCCGCTTTCGATACGTTATCGGATAACGTCTCAATTGACGATTGAATAACGGTATGACTTGCCGAAAGCTTGCCTAAGCTTGAACGCAGCTCTGCGGTGAGCTCCGAGAAGCCCTCAGTCAACATCCCAATTTCATCACGAGTTTTAGCCGTTAATTGAACGGTCAGATCACCTTCGTGAACCCGCTTCATATTGTATAGCAATTGACGCATAGGTCTTAGCATCAATTTAGTAATAATATTGATGAGAATAAGAGATAGAATAACCGATACAGCTACGATAATGATTGTCGTATTACGATTTTTCGACATCACCTCATAAATTTCAGTTCCGTCAAAATCTGCACCAATAATACCGATAATGTCACCATTGTCCTTCAAAATTGGGTGATACGCCGAAATCGTCGCTCCATATTCCTCAGTGTAATCCAATGAACCAAGCTGCTGATGCTTCGTGTCAAAGGTCAATGCGGTGAGCTCATCAACCTCTGACTCAACCTCACCAATCGCAGAGAAATCTTCGGATTCCATATCAAGCGTGCTACCGTCGATTACATAATAATAATTTCCATTCTGATCTCTACTCATCGTATACAAGTACTTTAGTCCGTTGCTAGCTTTTAACTCGTGAAGCTTCTGTTGCATGCTCCTGTAGGCGTCATTCATTTGCTGCTCCTGTGCTAATTGCTCGTATTGTGCAATGTCAATCTTTTGGGCGGCAGCCTCAGCGATGGATAACGCTTGCTTCCCTAAACCATCAAGCACTAATTGCTGTGATGAGGTATATATCATATAACTCATCGTTAAACCACCAATCAGTACAATTATTGAAATAAACAAAATAATTCGTGACTGTAAGCTTCTAAGCAACCTCCATACCTCCTAAAGTACTAATTAACAGCAACATTATAGCATGAGAGGTTAATTATTGTAATAATGGATATCACATGGATTGTGGTTAATTTCACGATAAACTTTAAAAGACGTATGATTTATTGCTATAATATGGATATTATAGTTGAAGGGTGGTTTTCCTTGTGAGTAAAAGCATCGCAGCCATACTTTCTGCTCTCACTCTGAGCTTGATTTACACGCTCATTAATGAAGTTGGTAAAAATCCGGAACAGGCATGGTATTACTCTTTTTCTAGTCAATTCATCATCGGATTCCTACTGCTGTCCTTTATCTATATCTTCATCGCCATTCCGATCACATTTTTAGTCGATGGCTATCTAGTAAATTCCAGATTGAAATCCTTTAAAATCGGTATTTATTTCCTCGTTGGAGTTATGCTAGGACTTATTTTCCTTATTCTAAAGCCTCCAGCTAACATCAGTAATGGACGACTATTAATGCTCCAATTCGGTATAGGCGGTCTCTTATTGGGCTTGTATGAGAAGATGTTATTTTCATTCCAATTATTAAAAGCCTAATGTGCAATTGGACAGTTTGTCCTATGCACATTAGGCTTTATTTATAATGAGGCTATGCCTGTAGAGATTCCAATCTCATTTACAGAAGCAAGCCCATCCAATCTTCAATTGTAATTGGTCCGAAGTAATACGGTAGATCAAGCTTGGCAGAAACTGCACGTAGATCTTCCTCCGTATAACGAGTACCGACAAGCGCCTCTGCTACTTCATTGCGATCCCCTCTACCGAAGAAATCACCATAAATTGCTGCATCTTGAATAAGACCATCTACTACATTCAAGCGTACATCAAATGTACCTACACCCTCGACACGCTTGCGCTGCTGCATATTAAACTGCGGTGAGCGACCATAATTCCATTCCCAGCTACGATAGCGCTCATCTGCTAGCTGATAAACCTTCTTCCAATCTTCTTCAGTCAGCTTATAGGTTGGAATCTCGTCATGACCTGCAAAGATGAAATTCAATATTTTTAAGCGGAACTCTTCAATTGTAATTGGTTCTTGTAAAAATTCTGAGATATTTGCGACACGGCTACGAACGGATTTCGTTGATTTGGAAACATATTTTTCAGCATTTACCTTTAGTGCACTTGATACATTTTCCATTTCGGAGTCGAAAAGAAGCGTCCCGTGGCTAATGATTTTACCACGTGAATGGAATTGGGCATTGCCTGAAATTTTACGCTCGCCTACTTGAATATCGTTACGACCGCTTAGCTCGGCTTCTACGCCAAGCTCACGCAAAGCGGCAACAACTGGCTCAGTAAATTTTTTGAAATTGTGAAAGGACGAACCATCGTCTCTCATAATAAAGCTAAAATTTAAGTTGCCAAGATCGTGATAAACTGCTCCTCCACCGCTTAAACGACGAACAACATGCAATTTATTTTCCTTTACATACTCGGCATTAATCTCTTCCAATGTATTTTGATTTTTCCCGATAATGATTGAAGGTTCATTGATGTAGAACAGCAAATAATTGTTCTCAGGAAGCTGTCTAAAAATATATTCTTCAAGTGCAAGATTTACAGCGGGATCATGATGCTGTTCATTGCTAACAAATAACATAGTGCGAAATCACTCCTATCCCGATTTAATCCTCAAATTATACCTTTTTTACGCTGCGCTTTTCAAGTTTAGCGCGAAATGACATAATAAACACTATACAGCTTGATATCTTTTCAATGAATCCCAAAAAGAGTTAGGAGGATCATCATGCAATATCGAAATTTAGGTAAAAGTGGATTAAAGCTATCTGCCATCGGCCTTGGCACGAATGCATTCGGTAAACGTGCTAATCGAGAGCAATCAATCGCTATTATTCATGAAGCAATAGAGCGTGGCGTTACGTTTATTGATACTGCAAATATTTATGCAGGTACACAATCAGAAACGATTATTGGTGAGGCGATAAAGGGAAGAAGGCATGAGGTGGTGCTCACGACCAAAGCAGGGCTTCCAACTGGCAATGGCCCCTACGATCGCGGCTCTTCTTCTCGCCATCTCATGCAGCAGCTAGAAGGTAGCCTGCGCAGATTGCAAACCGATCATGTTGATCTATTCCAAATTCATACGTTTGACCCGCATACTCCGCTAGAAGAAACGCTACGCTGCCTCGAGCATATGATTGCTTCAGGCAAGGTGAGATATATCGGCTGCTCCAACTATTACGCATGGGAGCTGATGAAGGCGCTTGGCATAAGCAAAGAATTGCGCATTAGCAGCTACATATCACATCAAACCAGCTATTCGTTAGCTGATCGTACGCCAGAGCGCGAGCTAATTCCGCTTTGCCATGACCAAGGCATCGGCATCATCCCGTATTTCCCGCTAGCTGGCGGCATATTAACTGGCAAATACGAAAGCGGCATCCCGACTGGCTCACGTGCAGAAACGGATCCTAACTTCAACCGTTTCCTTAATGATCAGACACTTACATTAAGCAGAGAAGTAAGTAAGCTGGCACAAGAGCTTGGTACAACTGCCAATGTGCTATCGATCGCTTGGCTGCTCCATCAGTCGATTGTTAGCAGCATCATCGTTGGCGCAACTAGACAAGAGCAGTTGCTAGACAATCTACAAGCGCTAGAGCTTCAGCTAGACGCAGCAGTGCTTGAGCGACTAGATGAAATTAGCGCACCGTTTAAGACCGGTGAGCCTTTTGCTTTGTATCGCATATAGGGGCTCAGAAGCAATGTGTACTTGCGGCTTGCTTTTTAAACACTGCTGCTTAGTTTGATTTAATTAGGCAGCAGCAGTGTTTAAAGGCAAGCTCACTACGTTCTCCAGTACACATTGCTTCTTCGCTGGAAGGGTGTAAGTGATTGCTATGTAGACACCCCGTTTTCTGAACGCACTACTTCTCCACTGGAAGGGTGTGAGTGGTTGCTAGGGGGAATGAAAGTGGTACTGTTTTTGAATGTTAAGGGTTCCTAGGCGCAGTTGGGTGCACTGAAGTAGTGAATTCTTCTGAACGCGGTTTAGCGCTCCGAAGTAGTGCGTTCTTCTGCGCGCGGTTTAGCGCTCCGAAGTAGTGCGTTCTTCTGCGCGCGGTTTAGCGCTCCGAAGTAGTGCGTTCTTCTGCCGAGGTTTAAAGCCCGATGCTGACTGACTTTATTTGTTGCATCGGGCTTTAAAGTCGGCACACTTCGTTTTCAGAACGCACTACTTCTCCGCTGGAAGGTTTTTTAATAATGGGCTGAAGGATGAGATTAGTTACTTTTTTGAAAGTAATGTACGGTTGACTTGATCTCCTGCCCACGCTCCAAAGCTTCCGCTGAATCCCCTTTTAGAATAACAACTCCGGCGTGAAGCTGTTCTCCTTAGGAAATAACCAACACCATTCCTGCGGAGAAGCATAACGGTCTTCTAAACGAAGTGTGGCACTTTTAAGACGAATGCTTACATTGACTAAACTGATAGTAAGCATTCGTTTTAAACCGTGCCTAAAAGACCGTTATGCTTCGTAGCTTGAGCATGCTTCCACTAAGCCTTCACAGCTTCATCCGCCGGAAACACAAGTCCGATTTGACGTCTCACCTCGTCCATAACCTCCATCGCTGCAAGCGAGGTCGCATGGCTATTGATCGGTGATTCCGTCTTATTTTCCTCGATAAGCGTTATAAAGTGCTGCACTTCATAGTACATATCATGCTGAATCGTTGGCAGAGATAGATCCTGAATCTCACCCTTACGAGTACGCAGTGTCACTTCACTCGGTTCACTTACTTTATTTAACAAGAGCGAGCCTTCCTCGCCTTGAATTTCAAGCGGTAAGTAGGAATTGCTAATTTTAGAATATTGGATAACGGCATCTAAACCATTCTCGTAATGCATAATGATACTACCTTGCCCGTCTACTCCGGACTCCAGCATAAACGCTGAGGCTTGGACAGACTTAGGCTTTCCAAACAATAGAATTGCCGGGTAAATGCAATATACACCGATATCCATCAATGCTCCGTTCGAAAATTCAGGCTTAAATGCATTAAGCACCGTCCCTTGCTTATAAGCATCATAACGTGAGGAATATTGGCAGAAGCTTGCGAAGTATCTTCTAATCGTCCCCAGCTGATCCATATGCTCTACCGCTTGACGGAAAGCAGGCATCGTCGTTGACTTCATCGCCTCCATAAACAACACACGGTTAGCACGAGCAAGCTCAATTAGCTCCTTAAGCTCGCTGCTATTAGATGTTACAGGCTTCTCACACAATACATGTATCCCCTTCGCCAGAGCCAGCTTCGCATAATAAGCATGTAAATTGGTTGGTGAAGCAATGTATAACGCCCTGATATAGCCACTATCCAGCATCTCAACAACATCAGTAAAGCAATGCGGAATTTGATGCTTAGCTGCAAAGGCTTGCGCTGTCTCCATCGATCTCGAGCAAACAGCACTAGCTTGAAAATTAGTAAGCAATGAGCCTGCCGCTATAAAGCGGTCACTTATAAAATTTGTTCCAATTATGCCGAATGAAACCATATTCACTTCTCCTTCATGACCTATTGCTGTTGAAGCTGCTTCCATACTGCTTTATTGCTATACTTCTTATTAAAGCTGATCTCCTCACCAAACCAGCTTGGCGGTGTGAAGCTGTTCGCCTCCTCAATCGAAGCAAACTCAACCTCTACGACAATAAAGCTCACTTGATCATACACATCGATTTCGACAATCGTTTCTTCCCACGTCGCGGTAATTCGATTTTTTGTAAGTGGGACATAACCACAAGCTGCCATAAGCTGCTCATATATACTCTGTGTAATGCTATACTCTACTTCCTCGCGAGCTAATCCAACACCATTTTTAAATGTATGTGTATACTCATAAGCACCTGTGTCTAGATCCTGAATACGACGAACTCGCAGCTCTTGATTCTCGTCCATCGCGATGTAGGTCTGTTCAATACGCTGTTCCGACTTTACCGTAATAATCTCTTGCTCAGCTAGCTGCTGATAGGGTATCTCTAATAAATACTTCCGTTCAATCTCCAAAGCCATCTCTGTGCCCCTCCTAAAACAATGTCTTAATACACGCTAACAAAATATGACGTGATGTGCAAGTAGCACGATACTAACAATGCGCCATAAACATGGTACAATAGATAAAGCTAATGTTCAGAGAGGAGTATGGTCATGGAAGTAACATCAATAAAGCTGGCGCTTATCGATGAGGATAAAGACCAGCCGAGGTATCAATTCAATGAAGAAGCGCTAGAGGAGCTTGCTAATAGCATACGTGAAATCGGTCTACTCTCGCCGATTAAGGTTCGCGCGTTAAGCAACGGACGTTACAAAATCATTTATGGTAATCGCCGTTACAAGGCATCAGTTATGGTCGGGCTAGAACATATCCCTTGCATCGTTTCGACAGCAGACAATGAAACAGACATCTATTTAGAGCAAATAGCCGAAAATTTAACACGTGAGGACTTCTCTCCGATTGAGGAAGCACATGCGTTCCATAAGCTAATGAATGATGATTCATTCCGCAGCTCAACCAAGCTGATTGCAAGCAAGCTGGGTAAAACAGAAAGCTACATAAAAAATAAGCTGGAGCTACTAAAATTCAGCAATGCCGTGCAAAAGCTAATCGTTAGCGGCACGCAAATTCGTAAGGATTGCTTAACGGAAGATCAGCTTATGCCGCTTAAGGATCTGCCAATGGAATACCGCGATACGCTCGCACTTACAGCTGCTAAAGATGAATTACCGGTTAGCGATGTCAAAAAAATTGCCAAGCTATTTAAGGATGGCTCGATTTCCGATTCAACGAAGCAGAAGCTGCTGCTTAAAAACGGCAGTGGTTTAATCGAAACGTGGTCGATCTACGAACAAAACCGTAAAGAAAAATTAGCACGTGAGAAGGAAATGGCTGAAAAGGCTAAGCTAGAGCAAGAGCGCAAAGTAGAGCAGCAAAAGGCGCAAGAAGAGCAGCAGCTCGCAGAGCAGAAGGCGGCAGCTCAACAACAGCAGGAACTACCGAAACAGGATGCTCGTGTGCAACAAGCAACCTTCGGAGAGCAACACGCTAGTGGGAATGTTAGCGATACATCTTCAGCCGCTACTGCTGTAGCGCAGCTTGGTGTGATTGGCAATACCAACGGCCTTTCTAGTAACGCCGTTTCCATGTTACAGGAAATTAGATTAGACAAGGGGCTATATATCGATTGGCTGGAGCAAGCCATTCAGCAAGCTCAGCAGCTTCTTAATGCTCTAAACAATGGGACGATTCTTCAATACGAGGAAAGTCAACAGCTCGCTTTGGATATGAATATTAAGCTAAGCCAGCTGCAACAGCTGTGGCAGGAAATTCAGCAAGCAAGCAACGTGGACTAGCTATCATCATTTCAAGCTAAAAAAGAACTCCAACTATAACACAGATAACAAGGACGTTCCCGTCCCGTTATCCTACTCATAGTGGAGTTCTTTCTATATACTGCTATTGCGATATGCTAAGCGCAGCGATTACAGATCATAAATTACCTCTGAACCTTCAGGGTCGACCGTAAGATATAATTCTCTTGCCACACGATCATAGTAGGCAAAGGCAAATAAATAATCGATGTAATATTTCCCGTTATACACCTCATAACCGTCGTACGAAACATACGGTGGTCTGAAGCTTACAGTATCTGTAACACTTAAGCCGATTGCTAGCTGTTCTATACCTAGTTCTTCATAAACGATATCACTAGCTACATATTCAACAATCGAACCAATGACATCATATTCTTGATCGGCGAACTGCATATCGAGAAGCTCTGCGTAGTTATTGTAATCTTCCATATCACCGAGAATTCCGATTTGCTCTGAATCCTCTAAGTAAGTAACATACCATTCAAACTCGAACTCAACGCCATCGTATTCGATCACCGGATTTTCATCTAGTAGCTGTTGTAAAGCTACTAGCGTTTCTTCGAGTTCATTCGTATAGCCTGTAGACGACACAATTGGCATTTTGTAATCACTTCGCGCTTGACCAACAAAGGATCGTACATCTTTGCCTGGAATCGCGAAATTAATATTTGCCGAGCTTTCTACTTTGGCAGTAATGATACCGATTAGCTCACCATTTGCATTGAACAATCCGCCTCCAGAGCTGCCAGAATCAATCGGTGCCGTTAATTGAATATATTCATACCCAAACATTTCTCGCGATATATTACTAATAATTCCCGTGGACATCGTGTTATTAAAGCCTAACGGTGAACCCATCGTAATGATTGAATCGCCCATTTTACTTGCATTAGAATTTCCGAGCGTCGCTGCTTTAAGTCCCGTCGCACTAATTTTTAATAGCGCCAAATCACGATTCTCATCATATTGTAACACCCGATCAGTCTTATACTCCTTACCGTCCGCTGTAGATACTACGACATAAGCGGCATCTTCAATAACATGAAAATTTGTAAGGATCTCACCTGAGCTTGTATAGATGACACCACTTCCAAGCGCTAATACGTTGTTTCTAGAATCGTACGTAGTAATATGAACAACCTGCTGGGATAAAACCTCTGCTAAGGAAGAGAGATCATTGGCTGCTGTGTTAGTGTTACCTTGAGAATTATTCGTAGAATTGCTCGAAGCATTGTTCGAGGATTGATTACTTGGAGCAGAGGAACTGCCTGTATTAATTGTTATTGTATTATTGCTGTACTTGACAACATAGCCGTAGGCTTGGCTTACAAAACGAAGCGGTACATAGGTAACGCCTTTGTCTACATATGGCGCTCGATCTAGCTTAACAACTTCTCCATTTTTAGTAGCATTCGTTTGGTTAATAAACACGATAACCGTCGTATTGTCTTTGTTCGCAGTTATGCTTTGTGTGCTAGAATCATACCGTACTTTTACGCCAAGCGCGTTAAAAATATCTCGAAATGGTACCATCGTCGTTCCCTTTTCAATTCGCGGCTCGTTGGTAAACTTCATGATTTCTCCGTTTATGACGATGGTTGGCGCATTACTTTTCGCAGATACATAAGAAGGTATACTTAACGAAAATATGAGTGCCAATATCATCAAGCTAGAAAACAACTTTTTTCTCATAACAGCCTCCTACCCTAGGTTGATATACATAATTACTAATTAATCCACTTTATTGGATAATATTCCTATTAAACTACGGTACTGTATATCTGTCAATTAATTTTTCATTGCAGCTCGCTTTGCTAATAAAAAAGCCTGATTCCCTCCACGCTAAGGAGTAATCAGGCTTTTACGTACAGCTTATACGAGCACTTCTTCCTTCACTTCAGCCTCAGTCACTGCTTTGACTTTATCATTGCTTTCATCAGTAGGAAGCTTGATTTCCTTGCCAGCCAGCTCATAAGGTAAGCAAAGCGGTACACCCGTTCTTGGATCATTAATAATATCAGCTTCAATTCCGAATACTTCACGCAGCACATCGCTTGTTACTACCTCGCGCGGGGAACCTTCACAGATTACTTTGCCACTTTTAATAGCAACAACATGCTGGGCAAAACGTGTCGCATGATTAAGGTCATGCACAACCATTACGATGGTGCGTTTTTCTTCCTTATTGAGACGCTCCAACAGCTTAAGCACCTCTAGCTGATGCGCCATATCTAAGTACGTGGTTGGCTCATCTAGAAACAGCATATCTGTTCCTTGAGCAAGTGCCATAGCGATCCATGCACGTTGACGCTGACCACCAGAAAGCTGATCTACTGGTCGGTCATAGAAATCTAGCATGCCTGTTACCTGTAATGCCCACTCGATGTACTTTTTATCTTCCTTCGTTAAATTACCGAAGCCCTTCTGATGAGGAAAACGCCCGTAAGAGATTAGCTCAAACACAGTAAGACCGTCTGGGGCAACAGGATTTTGCGGCAGAATCGCGAGCTCCTTGGCAATATCCTTCGTCGATTGGTTATGAATAGACTTTCCGTCTAAAAATACAGTACCGTTGCGTGGCTTCATAATACGAGCCATCGTTTTAAGAATTGTAGATTTCCCTGAACCGTTCGCTCCGACCAACGCTGTTATTTTCCCTTGCAGAATAGCTAAATTCAAATCCTCTACAATTAAACGATCTACATAACCAATGCTTAACCCTTCTGTGTACAATCGGCTCACTGGGCTTCCCTCCTAATTAAAACCTATTATGATTTCATTAATTCCCTAATTAGTTCCTTGTTTCTTTCCTTAAACAAATCATTATGAGAAGAAACCATTCCCCAAGCAGTTGCATCTGGCGTAATATATTGCTTCGCCTTATTAACTGCATTCGCAGCATCCTGAAATGCTCCAGCAATAAGATACAGCTTACCCTCATGATGTAGGATATCGCCGGCAGCAAACAAGCCAGGCACATTGCTCTCACTCATTGGCGTTCCCTTTACATAAAAATCGTTGTGCAGCTCGATGTTTAACGGGCTCTTTTTCACTAATTCACTATCACGCTCAAAGCCGTGGTTAATGATGACCTCATCAACAGCGATCTCCATGAAAGCATTGTCCTGATCTTTAAGCACAACCTTTTCGATCGCTTCGTGATTGTCAGCAGCTAACAGCTTTTCAATCGTTGTATTAAGTAAGAGCTCAACCGAGCTATTTTTTAGCTTAGAAACCTCAGCTTCATGTCCCTTTAACATCTCGTTACGATACGTCAAATATATTTTTTTCGCATAAGGCTCCAATGCGTTCGCCCAGTCAATGGCAGCATTTCCGCCACCGGAAATAAGTATTGTTTTATCCTTAAAGCGTGTTAATGACTTTACGGTATAATGTAAATTAGAGACCTCAAACTTCTCAGCCCCCTCAAGCTCTAGCTTCGTAGGTTTTAATATACCACCACCAACTGCTAAAATAACCGTTTGAGAGTAATGTTTCCCTCCTGAAGCCGTTTCGATTACAAAAATTCCTTCGTCGTTTTTCGTGATCGAGGTTACCTTCTCACCAAGTACAACCTCTGGTTTAAAGGTTAATCCCTGTTCAACTAATTGTTTAATAAGCTGCGCTGCTGGAATTGGAGTTAATCCTCCCACATCCCAAATCATTTTTTCAGGGTAGACATGAACCTTGCCGCCAAGAAAAGGTTGAAACTCAATAATTTTTGTTTTCATCTCACGCAAGCCGCTATAGAATGCAGAATAAAGTCCGGCTGGGCCACCACCAATTATCGTTACCTCAAAAATTTCGCTCATAGCCTTACTCCTCTATAATAGTTTGTTATTATTCGTAACATCGGCTATGCTCGCGAACGAGCAAGCACATATAAAAAGTATGGTGCACCTATAATTGCGACGACAACACCAACAGGAATTTCTGTAGATAACATGCTTCGTCCTAACGTATCGCTAACAATAACAAGCAAGCTCCCAATGAGAGCTGCAGTTGGAATTAAGCGCTCATGTCTCGGACCGACTAATCTTCTAGCCAAATGCGGTGCAATTAGTCCTACAAAACCAATTCCTCCACTAACCGATACCGAAGAACCTGCTAAACCTACCGCTGCTGCAAGCAGTAATAGCTGTTCTTTTTTAATCGGTGTACCTAAGCCCCTTGACGTTTGATCGCCAAGATTAAGCACATTAAGCACTCGAGCTTTGTACAATACAAACGGAATGATAATAACAATCCAAGGTAATAGCGCCAATACGAACTTCCAATTAGTGCCCCAGATGCTACCAGCTAACCATGTTGCAACAAACTGATATTTTTCAGGCTCTAATCTTAAAGTTAGTATGATCATCGCTGCACTTATCCCCGCAGCAACCCCTATACCAGATAGGACTAGACGTGTCGGCAAAATGCCCTCATCTTTTTTATATGAAAGTAAATAGATAATAATAGCTGCCGCTGTTGCCCCGATTAATGCAAGCACTGGAAGTAGAAAAATCGGTGCCTGTGCCGTTACAGGAAAAAAGGAAACGAACAGCATCACCATTAAACCAGCACCTGCGTTAATACCCAAAATACCGGGATCTGCTAACGCATTTCGTGAAATCCCTTGCAGAATTGCGCCGGATACCGCAAGCCCAGCACCAATCAAAACTGAAATAACGATGCGCGGCAAACGAAATTCAAACAGTATAAGCTCCTGCCTATCTGTCCCCATTCCAAACAGCGTTTTCATAACATCAATTGGAGATAACCGGATATGACCGGTATTCATACTAATAATGAAGGTCAGAACAACAAGGACGCCAATGATCGCCATTACCAATAACGCTCGCTTCCGCTTGCGCTGCTCAGCAGCAAAGATCGAATTTTCTACCATTATAATGACCTCCTTTCCTTACGTGCGAGGTAAAGAAAGAACGGTACACCAATAAGTGCAATAAGGGCACCGATCGGAGTCTCGGATGGCGGATTAATCATTCTTGCGCCAAGTTCAGCCAATACGACGAGCAAGCTCCCGAGAATCGCAGAGCATGGTATAATAAGTCGGTAATCAACCCCGACCAAATATCTCGTTAAATGAGGAATAATTAAACCTACAAAGCTAACAGCACCAACAACTGAAACAGCTACTCCCGCGAGAATAAGGACAATAATCATACCAATCGCCTTTACCAGCTTCGTTCTCTGCCCTAATCCAACAGCGATTTCCTCACCTAGGCTCAGCAATGTAATGGATCGAGAAATGATTATTGCGCCAATTAAAGCTACTGCAATCCAAGGAGCAATCATCTCTAAATGATACCAGCGTGTTCCCGCTACACCACCTGCGAACCAAAACGCTAAATCTTGACCAACACGGTACTGTAATGCGATCCCTTCACTTAAAGCAACAAGCAGCGCACTTACTGCTGCACCGGCCAGCACGAGACGAACTGGTGTTAATCCTCCTCTTGCCATAGAGCCGATTCCGAATACTAGCAGCATACCTAGTCCTGCACCAAGCATCGCAAACATTATTATATTGAGGTAAGGCATACCTGGGAAAAAAGCAAAACAAATGGCTAGCATAAAACCCGCACCTGCATTAATGCCAAGTAATCCAGAGTCAGCTAAAGGATTGCGCGTCATCCCTTGCATGATTGCACCTGACACCGCAAAGCAAGCTCCTACCATTGCTCCTCCAAGAACCCTCGGCAATCTTAACTCCTGAATGATCTGATGGGCAGTTATGCTTTGATCAAATGTAAATACCGCTTCCCATACTGTAGCGATATCAATATTTGCTGCGCCAAAGGAAACGGATACTGCCATCCCTATAATTAAAGCAATAACTCCACCAATCATAATAAGAGTGGCAACTAACGGCCGAGTACGAATTTTATCAGTCTCCTGCATCTCCGAGTTGTATATTGAAGACATTGTGGTGCTCCTCATTCTAAATTTTCACTCACAAAATGATTATCATTCTCATTTACAGATAATAATGTATTAGGCTACCTTTGTCAATTTGTTTAACCCTAGAGTATATGAATTACAAGCTGTTTTCACAACCATTTCAAGTATAATAAAAATGCCCCACAACCATTGTCACAATGATGGTGAGACATTTATTTTAACACATATTCCGCTATGTTTTTACTGTGGTCGCCGACACGCTCCAAATTGCTAAGCACATCTAGGAAAATTGCACCTGCGTTGCCACGACATAGGTTATCATTTAAGCGTTTAAAGTGATCATTACGAAACTCCAGCTCCATCCGATCGAGATCCGCTTCACTTCCCAGCACATCAGCAGCAGCTGAGCGATCATTCTGTTCTAAAGCATATAGCGCTCTGCCAATAATCCAATCTGCAGCATCAATCATCTGATGCAGCTGACTAATCGCTTGCTCAGAAAACTGTACGCGATTGTTTACACAATAATCAGCAAGCTCCACAATGTTTTCAGCATGGTCACCGATTCGCTCAATATCATTAACAATATGCAACAGGCTCGTTAACTTTTCCGAATCAGCCGCTGTTAAATCATGCTGATGTATGCTTACAATATAATCGGTGATCAATTGATTTAGCTCATTAATTAATGCTTCCTTCTTTAGTGCCTGATTAGCTGAGCGACTATCCTGTTCGAAAAAATATTGTGCTGCATGCGCTAATGTTTCGCGGGCAATGCCCCCCATGCGTAATACTTCATGCTGAGCCTGTCCAAGCGCAACACTAGGTGTGGCCAAGAATCGTTTGTCCAAATATTGTGTACCGTACCAAACCTCTGTCGTCGATTGATGCGTTTGAATTAAATCATTGGCCATTCGTAACAATAAAGGAACAAGCACAAGGCAAATGAGCCCTGTAAGCAGATGGAACAAGCTATGAGCGATCGCTAGCTGAACTTTAATGTAGGTTAATTGCTCCAGCCATGTCATTAGCATGAGCAGCGGCTTTTGTAGGATAAGAAATAATATTGCACCAAACACATAATAAACTACATCAATTAACACTAATCGCTTCGCTTTAATACTCGCACCAAATACTGCTATACAGGCAATAATCGCTGTACCAATATTACTTCCAAGTAAAATAGGTAGCGCCCCTGCCAAATCAATCACGCCTTCATCAGCGACCGTCTGTAGCACACCGATTGCTGCATTGGAGCTCGTTAACAATAGAGATAACATGATCCCAACTAATAAGCCGAACATAGGAAAATCCGCTAAATTAAGCAGGAACATCGTTAAGTCTTGGGATAAATTATCGCTGCGCAATGCATCTCTTACAAAGGATAGACCTAAAAACAATGCACCGAAGCCAAGAATAATCTGCCCGATATACTGAATACGCTTATAATGCCCAAATAACCATAGCAATACGCCCACTGCAATGATTGGTAGTGCATAATCCTCAATCCGAAACCCAACGATAAAGATCGTAACTATCGTTCCGATATTCGCTCCAATAAGAACGTGGACAGCTTGTCTAAGGCTTAAAATGCTGGCATTAAGCAGACCGATAATTAATATTACTGCACCTGTCGCACTCTGAAACACAGTCGTAATAAAAATCCCTGTCACGACTCCGAGTAGCGGAGGTACTGTATAGGTTGCCAGTAAGTGACGGATGCGATCACCTGTTATTTTTTGCAGGCCCTCAGATAAAAATTTGATTCCAAATAGAAAGATCGCGATTCCGCCTAAAATATAAAAAATCAAATTCTGTATACCCACGATTCCCTCCGTGATTATAGAGACGTAAAGTTGTTTGTAATACCTGAATTTAAATTGTAACACAACTGAAATATTTCTTTCACTTGTCTTTAATATTAATTGTCTATACTTCTAAGTGACCCCCTTTTTAATGATATATAATAATTGATTGCCCGCAGCCCGTTGCTGCGGGTCCTTTTTTTTATTTTTGCAAAGCTTGCTCGTACCAATCCCAAAATAACCCTACTTGCTCTGGCTTATGCGCATCTGAGCCATAGACTACAGGAATACTTAGCTCTAGGCAACGTTGAATAAACCACTTCGGTACATACTCCTGCTCACAGCTGGCAACACGAAAGCCTGCTACATTGACATCAACTCCAACACCATGCTCTTGCAGCAGCGGTAGAAGATTTTCTAAGCGCTTTGTAAATTGCTGCTCATTGAATGGCGGAAGATGCTTTTGAAATTTACGAATTAAATTAATATGACCAATTCTGCTTCGTACTCCCAGCTTGCCAGCTTCTTCGATCGCCAGCTCAACATGGTCAAAATACAAATCTACAAGCACATCAATCGATCCATAATAGTTCAATAAGTTTTTTTTGAAATCTTCAGCTGTAAAGTCAACGCAATAATTGCCATCCTCACCAGGTAAATAATGTACGGAGTACACAACATCCTCGAGAAGATGTCCCCATTTATCTACTAATTGCTCCGTGTACTCAACATTGCCATGCAAATAATCTAATTCTAGACCGATTGTTATTTCAATTTGTCCGGTGTAACGTTCCTTTACCGTCTGTACGTAGTTAAAATAATCTTCAAGCTCATGCTCTGGCATACCAAGCTCTTTAAATAATTCTTCATCCTTCACCCAGCCAAGTGGTAAGGATGGATGCTCAGTAACGGTATAGCGTTGAAAGCCTAAAGATATTGCACGTTCAACATACTGCTCTAATGGAGCATCGCTACCATGATAACAAAACTGTGTATGGGTATGTCCATCCCATTTCAGCATTACGCCACCTCATTTAATTCAATTACGAAATAATTCAATTTATTTTACCACAGATCACAGTAGAAGTGAGTGCACAAGGAAAACACACTTCCCCACAAAGTAACAATTAAGGAGAAGTGTGTTTTCTTAAGAGATATTACTGAAGCTGTAGTTGAATCCCTATTCCGAAAGGATCCTTCGTAAAGTAGCCTGATCCATCATGTTCTACTACATAGCCTGCTTCTTGTAGACGATTAACGATTGCAGTTAACTCTTCTTCACTAACTGCATGAATGGTAAAGTATTCAAGTCCTGTTGCGTGAGCTGGTAATGGAGTTGCTCCTCTACCATTCCATATGTTTAAGCCTAAATGATGATGGTATCGTCCTGCTCCAACAAATAAAGCACCATTCGCCGACCAGTCCGACTCCAATGAGAAGCCTAGCAATTCGCAATAGTATTGATGTGCTATGTTCAAGTCGGCAACATGTAGATGAACATGGCCCATCACTGTTCCCTCATCTAGTCCTTGGAACGGCTGCTTATCCGCCTCTGCAAGAATGCCTTCCCAATCAATTGGATCAGTTGCCATCTTCACATAATTTCTTTGGTCATATTCCCATTCTGCTCGTGGTCTATCACGATATATTTCAATTCCATTTTGGTCTGGATCAGATAAATATAACGCCTCACTCACTAAATGATCAGCTTGTCCGATCGCGATTCTCATTTCAATCAAATGTTTTAAGATATTGCCTAGCGCCTTTCGACTAGGAACTAATAATGCAAAATGATATAAACCTGTATGTCCCCGACGACTACCATCATATGCCTTACTTGTTTGTTCGAGCATAAGTAAGCTATCCACTCCATTAGCAGACATACTTGCTGTATTGACCGTTGTGTGAATCGCTTTTAAACCGATCACTTTTTCATAAAATTGGATGGAACGCTTTATATCTGAAACCTTTAGCTTAACTGTACCTAATGTTGTATTGGGATGTATTTGAATGCTCATACGCTACCTCCGATTAAAAATTACTGTTACTTACTTTTAGTTAGTATATTTCATGTCGGTTATTTTGTCAACGTTATTATAAGTTAACCCATTTTACAGATAGAATGTGTATCTACACAAGCAAACTTGAACAAACCTCCATACCATATAAAAGTTCAAGGAGGTGTTACAAATTGGATAAAAAATCCAAAGATCAAAATTTAGAGGTATCACTTACCTCAAAAGAAAAAGAGGTTTCCATTAGCGGTATCCATCCGATTCGTCGTGGACCGACGGGTCCTACTGGTCCGACTGGGCCAACAGGAGCAACTGGGGCTACAGGCGCTACTGGGGCTACTGGTGCCACTGGCGCGCTAGAACCTGGTGGCTTGTTGTATTTCGTTGCAGGCGATAGCGGCGACATAGCATCAATGGAAGTTGGAGATACGCTAACTTTTACTTCCTCCACACTTGATATTACGGTTACAGAAGGATCAGCAATTGTAAACATTGAAGCAAATGGTGGTGGTGGCGTTACTGGACCGACTGGTGCGACTGGACCGACTGGACCGACTGGTGCGACTGGTGCTACTGGTGCTACTGGTGCCACTGGCGTGACTGGTGCTACTGGGGCTACTGGCGCTACTGGACCTTCTGGTGGTGATACTGGACCGACTGGTGCGACTGGTCCTACTGGACCGACTGGGCCGACTGGTCCGACAGGCCCTACTGGTGCGACTGGTGCCACTGGTGCTACGGGTGCTACCGGCGCTACCGGTGCAACTGGCGCGACGGGTGCTACTGGCGAAACTGGCGAAACTGGCGCCACCGGCGCGACCGGTACTACCGGCGAAACTGGCGCGACTGGCGCTACGGGTGCTACCGGCGCTACGGGTGCTACCGGCGAAACTGGCGCGACCGGCGCTACCGGTGCTACCGGCGAAACTGGCGCGACTGGCGCTACCGGCGCGACGGGTGCTACCGGCGAAACTGGCGCGACTGGGGAAACTGGCGCGACCGGCGCTACCGGTGCTACCGGCGAAACTGGCGCTACCGGCGCTACCGGTACTACCGGCGAAACTGGCGCGACTGGCGCTACCGGTGCTACCGGTGCTACCGGCGCGACTGGCGCTACCGGTGCTACCGGCGAAACTGGCGCTACCGGTGCTACCGGTGCTACCGGCGAAACTGGCGCGACTGGCGCTACCGGCGCGACGGGTGCTACCGGCGAAACTGGCGCGACTGGGGAAACTGGCGCGACCGGCGCGACTGGCGCTACCGGGCCTACCGGCGCGACGGGTGCTACCGGCGAAACTGGCGAAACTGGCGCGACTGGCGCGACTGGGGAAACTGGCGCGACCGGCGAAACTGGCGCTACCGGGCCTACCGGCGCGACTGGCGAAACCGGGCCTACCGGCGCGACTGGGCCTACTGGACCTACCGGCGAAACTGGCGCGACGGGTGAACCAGGAGCAGGCGCAATCATACCTTTTGCATCTGGAACTCCAAGTTCAATGACTACTATTGCTGGCGGTCTCGTTGGCTTGCCTAACCTCGTTGGTTTTGGAAGCAATGCAACTCTTGCCACAGTACTTGGTGCAACAATTGACTTAACTGGAGCAGCCGGACTTCTTCTTAACATGGCATTCTCAGTACCAAGAGATGGTACTATTACTGATATGGCAGCTTACTTCAGTACAACAGCTGCACTTGCACTAGTCGGTTCGACAATTACAATTACAGCACAACTTTACACTTCAACTACTCCAGACAATACTTTCACACCAATACCAGGTGCAATCGTTACACTTGCCCCTGCTTTGACAGGCGTTGTCTCTATTGGCGATGTTAGCAGTGGTGTAACATCTGGACTTAGTATTCCTGTAGCTGCAGGAGATCGATTACTAATGGTATTTTCGACTACTGCAACAGGTGTATCTCTTCTTAACACAGTAGTTGGCTATGCAAGTGGCGGAGTAAGTATCTCTTAATTGCAATTTAAGTTAATAAACTTGCCTCATGACTTAGAGTCATGAGGCAGTTTTATTAATAAAGCAGGTTCCTGTCACTCGCTCTCAATCTAGGAGAAAATGATTTCCATTGGCTGGTCCATTCATCTAATTTCTTAAAATAAGAAAATGAGACTTTATAAAACTAGTAATCCCGAGCATTTTACGCAATGTTGTTTTTTTTATTGTTAAATACCCTACAAATGTTAAATCTCTCTCAAAATTTTAAAAAAATCATCTACCTATCATTAGCACATTCAAATCTATTATTCTTTGCATAAACTAGAGAAGTAAATAATAGGAGGTGTTATTTTGGATGAGTTATTAAATGGTGGGAATGGGAATTCAAAACAATCAAAACAATCTAACTCTCACATAGAAAAAGAAGTTACAATTAGCGGAATCAAACCAACACGCGGTCCAACGGGACCAACGGGACCGACTGGACCGACTGGACCTACAGGAGCTACGGGCGCTACTGGACCTACCGGTCCTACCGGCGCTACTGGAATTATCGAGCCTGGTAGTACTTTATTTTTTGTTTCTGACTCGGATGGATCTATAGTACCAATGGAAGCAGAAAGCACTTTAAATTTCACTTCTTCCACTTTAGACATTACTGTCACCAGTGGTTCAGTTAATGTAAATATTGAAGCAACCGGGGGAATTACAGGACCGACTGGGGCGACGGGCGCTACCGGACCTACTGGTGAAACTGGCGCCACGGGCGCTACCGGTGAAACTGGGGCTACGGGTGCTACCGGCGAAACTGGAGCGACCGGACCTACTGGTGAAACTGGCGCCACGGGCGCTACCGGCGAAACTGGTGCGACCGGACCTACTGGTGAAACTGGCGAAACCGGCGCTACCGGTGAAACTGGCGCGACGGGGGCTACTGGCGAAACTGGGGCTACGGGCGCTACCGGCGCTACCGGCGAAACTGGAGCGACCGGACCTACCGGCGAAACTGGAGCCACGGGGACTACGGGCGAAACTGGGGCTACGGGCGCTACCGGCGCTACCGGCGAAACTGGAGCGACCGGACCTACTGGCGAAACTGGAGCCACGGGCGCTACAGGCGCTACCGGCGAAACTGGAGCGACCGGACCTACTGGCGAAACTGGAGCCACGGGCGCTACCGGCGCTACCGGCGAAACTGGAGCGACCGGACCTACCGGCGAAACTGGAGCCACAGGGACTACTGGCGAAACTGGAGCCACGGGCGCTACCGGTCCTACTGGTGAAACTGGCGCCACAGGTGCTACGGGCGAAACGGGCGCTACCGGTGAAACTGGCGCCACAGGTGCTACGGGCGAAACGGGCGCTACCGGTGAAACTGGCGCCACGGGCGCTACCGGTGAAACTGGCGCCACAGGTGCTACGGGCGAAACGGGCGCTACCGGTGAAACTGGCGCCACGGGCGCTACCGGTGAAACTGGCGAAACGGGGGCTACGGGCGAAACTGGAGCTACGGGCGCGACTGGCGAATCTGGCGCGACCGGTCCTACTGGCGAAACTGGGGCTACGGGCGCTACCGGTGAAACTGGAGCCACGGGCGCTACCGGTGAAACTGGCGCTACGGGCGCTACAGGCGAAACTGGGGCGACGGGCGCTACAGGCGAAACGGGCGCTACCGGTCCTACTGGGGAAACTGGGGCGACGGGCGCTACAGGCGAAACGGGCGCTACTGGTGAAACGGGCGCGACCGGACCTACTGGCGAAACTGGGGCGACCGGACCTACAGGTGCGACGGGACCGACAGGTGAAACGGGTGCTCCCGGTGGAGAAACTGGAGCGACCGGACCTACAGGGCCAACTGGGGCCACTGGAGAAACCGGACCTACAGGGCCTACTGGAACATTTATATTAGGAAAACAAACTGCCGTTAAAAATGCGGTTCTCTAAACCGCGTCTTCAGAGGTGTTGACTTCAATGTATTCCGCAACTCTGCGGTACTCATTGGCAAATTTCAGCTTCACGCTGATGTTGCCATTTTCGTATACCTTGATGGTGTCAACAAGCTCTATCAAAATATCTCTTGTCAGTTTGTTGATGTTTTCATACTTCCGAAAAGTTGCTAAAAACGGGTTTTCTACATCGATTCCATTTTCAAGCTCGGCCTTTTCCTCTTGCAGATTGCTTAAAACCTCGTTAATGGCTTCGATTTGCCGCTCATAGTCCTCTTTCATCTGGCGATAGTCCTTATGAGAAATTTCGCCGTCTTTCCAGTCCTGATAAATGCTCTGCTTATAGCGTGAAATCTTGGACAGTTCTTTTTCCTTTGCAGCCATCAATTCATTCAGGCGAATCGACTGGCTTTTTTGAAGCGGAGCCTTGTTTATCCGTGAAACCATTTCGGAAAGAGAAACCGCAATGTAAACCTGTTGCTTGATGGCATACAATACCGCTTGTTCCAAATGGTTGTGCTTCATCGTATGCTTCGTACAAGCCGCTTTGGACTGGTCTTTGTAAGTGCGGCAGTAGTAATACACATTTCCTCTAACGGCGCTTCGTGTCATGGCCTTGCCGCAATCTACGCAGCGCAAGAAGCCGCTGAATAAATACAACGTTTTTTGCTTCGGCGCGGTGCGGGTATCCTTTTTCAACAGCTCCTGCACCTTGGCAAAATCTTCACGGCTGATGATCGGCTCGTGCGTATCTTCAACAATAAACCATTCATCCTCGGGAACGGTTTCCTGCACATGGATTTTATAACTCTTAATGCGATAACGCCCTTGCACCATATCCCCAACATAAATGCGGTTTTTCAACATGTTGTTGACTGTCATGGCACACCATAAAGGATTGCCGCCCTCGCTGTTGGGACTCTTGTATTTCATACCCTTGCTTTTCTTATACGCCGATGGGCATAATATGCCGCTTTCGTTCAACTTGTGGACAATCGCATTTTTGCTCATGCCCTCTAAAAACCAAGCGTAGATGCTTTTGACGTTTTCTGCGGCTTCCTCGTCGATAATAAGAGCGTTTTTGTCCTCCGGGTCTTTCTGATAGCCATAGGCGGCAAACGAGCCAATATGCTGGCCTTTTTCGCGCTTCTTGTCAAAGGTCCTCCTGACGCTCTCCGAAGTGCCTCGTGCATGTTCCTCATTTAGAACGCCCTGAACCGGAATCGCTATATTTTGTGCGTTTTGAGGGTCTTTGTACGTGTCAACGGGCTGTTGGTAAAGCGAGATAAACCGAACATTGTTTCGCGGAAACCAATCGCCAAGATAATAGCTCTGATCGCCATTGTTGCGGAAGCTCCGGGCAAGGTTCTTCACGATCACGCAGTTGATTTTCCCCTTTTGGATATCTGCTAACAGCCGTTGAAAGCTTTCGCGTTCCTCGTCTGTCGTGCCGCTTACGCCGTCATCGACATATTCGTCAATAAAAATATACTCGTCATCATCGTCCTGCTGTTCAAGGAAGTCCGTCAAAATCAGTCTTTGGTTGGTAATGCTTTCGGATTCATCCTTTCCGCGCTTGTCTTCGCGTGAAAGACGGATATAAAAAGCAACATACCATACCTTGTTTTTTGAAGCTGCTTTTGCAATGTTCTGCCTGTTGGCTGTTCTGGCCATGTGTCCTCCTTCCTATCACATTACACCTCTATTATAACATTTGGGTGTAATGCGAACCATGTTGTCGAGGGCACAAAGCCGCATTACAAACCGCTTTTCTTGCGAATTATAAAGTTCGTGAGTACCTCTTGAATCGGCGGTGCATTATCATCAAATTCAAGCTTTATACCCACTTCGCCACAACGGAAACATAACGGATTTTTCAGTTTTTCCAGAACATAGGCAGGCCGCTTTTCTATCGGGAGAGAATTATCAAATTCAAGCGTGCTGATATCAGCCAGTTTTTCCGTATCTACGGTTTCCATATTTACGTTCATAAAATCATCAATCAATGTGGAAGTAATCATGATCATGCCCTCCTTGATGTGCATGATTCAATATATGCAGTTCTCAGTTTGTCCTGTGAGGAAACACAAACAGCCACCACTATATAAATAAATGTGATGGCTGTTCATCTGTCCGCATACTTCGGGACAAGTTGGCCCGAAGTCAATAGGGGCTGTTCCGGTAATGCTCGTCTGCTTCCTCCTTGGATTTGAAATCAAAAACTTCATGTAATTCCATCACCACGCGCTGAATATCATCAGAATTGAAGCCGCAGTTCTCCATCGCCCAGATTAAATACCCGCGGCAAGCATTATTGCTCCATTGTTCAGAAAGCATTCCTGCGAACATCGTATCTTTCTCCATTTCGATTCTCCTCATGTCAAAATAGGGGAGATACCGCGCCGGGAAGTATTGGGCTGTTATTGGACAGAAAAGCCCGGCGTTTTCTCCTGTAGTTCAGATACAAAGATAACCCGGACAGGCGGTGGCAACCGCCCTCATGGGAATTTCACCCCGCCCCATACTGATGGCGCGACGGTCAATGCGGTGAAGCGTTCAAACCGTAAGTATCATTATTTCATGTGTGGGATCGTCGCCTGGCAGTCCTGCCACAGTCTGCTTGCCACATCTGGTGTTTGTCGCTCGTTTTCAAGCAATAATTATTGAAAAGTTATGGCGCACCCTTGCGGCTCGGCTTCTCCACACATGAAACGTATCCGGGTCATCAATATGCAATTTTCAAAGAGCACTAGCGGAAGAAAAGTTTCCTTCCAATAGCCGTGACATTTTCAGGGCAAAACCGACCCTCATTCAGAAGAATTTCTCAAAAGAATTTCCAAGTTCCGAAGCCCTTGGCTAATGGATTTGCGGATGTTTTTTTCCGAAACTCCCTCTGCACGTGCGATTTCGGATTTGCTAATGCCAAGTACGTAATACGCATAAATTCGTTTGGCCTGCTTGTCCGGTAAGGCAGTGAGTGCGGCATCCAATTGTTGGGCTGTCATATTGCGTTCGTATACCTCGGAAGGCGATAGGGCAACGAAACAAATGTCATGCTCGATGCCATCGTTCCGGTCAAGCGAATACTGTGCTTTGTAGCGGTACATACGCCGCCGATATGCTTCTTCCTGCCGCTCAGCTTCCAGCAGGACTGTTGCTACTTCATCAGGAATATCAAGGAAAATATCATGAGTGCAAAAAGGGTAGTAATCCCGCAGATTGATTTTTGCCATATGGTGTTCCTCCATTTCGATTTTTTTGAAGAGGAAAAATCGAAATGGAGGGAGGGGAACGACAGCGGGGACGAAGTAACACATCGATCCAAGTTGGCCCGATGTAGCAACGAGGCTTGTCCGATAAAACTTGTTGATAAAGCTCGTAAACAGGCAAAAAAGGACATAAAAAAACACCTTTTAGGGAATGCCCTCGAAAGGTGTCGAATAAAAAATGACCGCAAAGATTGGCCGTAAGCTGATATGATTTTAAAGAATTATGTTGGAGAAAAACTTCTGCTATAGCCAGCCGTCATGATAACATGACGGCTCTTCCCACGCTCTTAGAACAGGTCTTTTCCACATAAAAAGCCCCCCAATCGCATTACTGCCGTTGGAAGGCTCTTAAAAGCGCGCATTTAATTTCCTACCAAATCCTCATTGTGAGACTGGCAGTCAATTTATCATATTTCTATCGGCCGATAGTCTGGATTACGATAGCAATACATGCCTCTTAACAGCGGTTTATAATTTTGACAATCATGTCACTTTACATCATTGTATTCAATAATCAGATTCATTAAATACTTATAGGTAACCTCTGTAATTCCATAAGCATTTGAAGGATTTCTTCGATAATATTCTTCTGCAAATTTCACCATATCATCATGCACTTGATTTGCTTCAAGAACGCTCTCCTTCCAGTAGCGAATACATTGGATTGCTTTCTTGTCTTTTACAGACAACTTGTTTTCAAAGCAGTAATTCAGATTTTTTATAAAGGTATTCCAATCCTTTAAATTGAAATCAAGTTTTTTACCTGCATTTTTTATCAAATTATCAATTTGTGAGTGCGAGACTGTCGTATCGCTTACTATTTGTGAAAAGAGAGGTAGAAGATCAGGGGTTACCTCTTGATTTTCCATTATTTGCTCATTAAGTCTGGATAACCGGATCAGACGTAACTGTAAATTCATAATCTCTGTTTCAACTCTACGCTTTTCTGCTTCTATAAAAACACGAATATCAAAGCTATTATTATTTACATACTGATGAATGTCATTTAGACTCATCCCCATATTTTTAAGTGAAATGACAACAAAAATTTTTGAAAAAGAACCCGCATCATAAAATCTGTGACCATGTTCATTGATGTATGCTGGTTTCAGTAGACCTATTTCATCATAATATTGTAATGTTCGTACGCTTACACCAGTCAGTTCAGCAAATGCTTTGACTTTTATATATTGTTCCATAGTTTCACTCTATTCCATCTTATTTTCGGATACAACATTTGCTAAATGGCTATATATTTTTGTTGCTTCATGCCAATTTGCTTGTTCTAATTCCTTTGACAAATACACTAGTTCAGCATCACTTTTAGCCATTATCTTTTCGTCAGCAAATGGCAAAGGTTGCATTAAAAGCCCTCTTGTAGAATTACGCCCTGCCATTATGAAATGACTTGGAAGTTGCTCACTTTGTACTGTGAAATGAGAAAGTAGCATACTAACGTTATCTATATGAGCTTCAACCGTCCCCGTGTGCAATCCCGTTTCCCAGTCGCCAGTTGTTATCGACAGAACCGATTTATTATTAAATAAATCAGTTACGGTTCCAGTAAATTCATTAAGACTGTCTGAATACTCCATGCTAAATTTAGAATTTGTTATCATGCAAAAAATGTAGATATCTTTTGAAAGACGAAACGTAAAACTTATCTTTTGGCTAAAATCATTCATAGCAGATAACAACGTGCAGTTTGTAATGACTTGTTCCAACAAATTACGAATACAACTGTTTCCTGTAAATCCGCATAATTCCTTTTCTGCAATTTGATATGTGTCAGCAATAACCATTCTAAAGTCCTTATTTGCAGAGAGCATTTTTATAATATTACTCATTCTAACCACCTCTTAAAATTATTGTATCCTATCACGTAACGTGATACACAACCGCTTTATTAATAAAATTTTTCAACACAGTGTAATGATTAATATTCTATACCAGAACTCAGAGTTGCTTGACTATGAACCACAATTACTAAATGATTGTGGTGTTGGATCCCTGAATCACATTCTAACCTACTAACCACCGACTTTAAAATTTCGTTAAACGCTAACCTATAACCTGTAAACGCTAACCTGCAAGCAGGGCAAGTGTATTGACACTTGCTCATTTTTGAGATTTTCCCTTGCGGGAAAATTCAAAAATTGCTTGTTGGGGAGTGCCTTCCCCAAACCCTGCAACTTCGGGCCAAGTTGGCCCGAATTCGGCGCTTCGCACCTCATGTTGCGTCATGTCGCTATCGCTCCATTTCCTTATTTTTCTGCGCATCCGTCAGACCGAATAGATGATCAATATTGGCCTTTACGGTCACAATCTCTTGCATGTCTTTTCTTGCTGTCCGGTACTCGCCATAGGCGACTTTTTTCCTTGTCGCAAGCTCCCGGCTCTCTGCTTTGAGCGTATTCATTTTGGGGAGCTTCGCCCCGGACAGTAATCGCCGGAATGTATCCTGCGCCGCCCGATAAGCGGCAAGGTCGGCCGCATGCTCCGCAAGATATTTTCGGCTGTATTTTGCGGCCTTGTATCCCTCAAATACAGGCCGGGTTTTGGCGTAATCGACCATCGCCGCCTTTAGTTCCGCATTAACTTGCATGGCTGCTTCGGTGGTTTTTATGCGGTCAGAAAGTGCATGGAAGCGGTCTGTAAGCTCTGCGGTTTTTTGCGCGAGTTGCTCATATTCCGTCAGTCCGTTCTCCTGCAAATATTGTAAAGCCGCCGCCATCTGCTTGAGGTTGAATATTTTCGCCCACCGTTCATAGGCAGGGCCTTTTTCAGCTCTCATGCGGGATTCAATATCCACAATCAGATTGACCTTGCGCCGTTCCTGTGGAGCGGCCCGACCCTCAATGATAGCCCGTATATCCTCCTGCCCGTAACCCTTGCCAAGGATAGAAGCCCGAAGCCGGGTAAAGCGTTCCTGCCCCTCTGCGCGGAAGCTGATTGTACCGCCGCGCCCATGTTTAACCTCATAGCCAGCCGCCGCCATAGCTTGCAAAAAAGCGTCCATATTTCGCAGCTTTGTTGCAAGGCAGACATCAATCTGCGTCTTTAATTTTTCCTGCAAGGTCTGCGGCTTATTGCGGCCAAGCCACTCGCCATAATGCTTGAATTTTCCCTTGCTGCGGAGCTTCGGATTGGTAATGACAGATAGTCCGTGTTCAAGACAAATCCGGTCAGAGAGCCGCCGAACCGCACGAGCCGAGCCGATAAAATCCCGGAATTTCCGTGTGCAATCCAGAGAGGTTGAATTGTAGTAAATATGACAATGCGGGTGGGGGCGATCAACATGAGAAACCACAAAAAAAGCGTGCTGGCCTTTCGTCCAGCGCATGGCAAGATCATAGCCGATTTTGAGCGCTGTTCCCGCGTCAATTTCACCGGGCGGGAACGCCTGCCGAATCTGGTAATACAGAACATCATGTTTCTGTTCCCGCCCTGTAATCGCCTTATACTTTGCTTTTGAAAGCAGAAATTCTGCGTCGGCTGTGGCGGGGTCACATTCATAGGCGAGAATCAAATCACCGTTCCGGGTCTTGTTCGGATTTTTCCCGTAATCAAAGCTATCCTTCAAGGTTTTCATGATGGTCTTTCCGCTTCCCACATGACGGGCCATCAAGCGGGTAGTTGCCATATGCGTTTCCTCCTTTCCAAAAAAATAACTTCGAGCCAAGTTGGCCCGAAGTGATCCGGCAGTTCTGCCATACTGGTTTTAGCTTGCGATAAAAAAACGAAGTGCGCTGTTCAGACTGTGCAGCTTGTCAATCAGCCATTCCGCGATAGCGGGAATGCCAAGCGGAGAAATCAGAAACGACAGGAACAAGAACACGCCGAAGCCGAGTGTTTCCCCACTTATCAGCAGAACGATACTGATCAGAACACCGAACACGGAAACAACCTTCAATATGGCTGCGGCATAAGAGAAAAGAAATTCAAAGATAGGTGTGGCAATCGTCAGTAGCACTACAAGCGGCGCGGCGATGATCTTGAATGGAAGTTTAATTACCTTCATCATGATTCTCCTTCCATCATTTGGTCTTACTTCTATTTTACGCTCTACCGAAGAGGTCAACAATGTTGTTGCGGCCGCACCGGGCATGAACTTTAGTCTTAGGATAAAATATCTAATCTTGTCTTGAATTGTCGTGGAAATATTTGCATGATAAGGAAGACAAACATTGGTGCGCTATAAGTGATGGACAAATAATTCATATGAAAATGCGAGGGAAGTTTTGCATTTTGGAAAGGAAGAAAAAATGAATATTACAATTCGTAATTGCAATAATATTGACTCGGGTGATATACATATTGAAAACGGAAGACTGAATATTAAATATGCAATTAATGGTACTGGAAAATCAACGATTGCCCAAGCCATATCTTTACATGTTTCAGGTCAGGCACTTACAGACTTACGCCCATTTAAATATTTGAATGATGGAGAAGATGATCATAATCCAAGTATCATGATATCTGACACCATTCAAAAGACAGCTGTCTTTAATGAAAAATATATTGAAACCTACGCTTATCAAAAGGATGAGTTAGTAGCAAATAGTTTTGAGATATTTGTGAAGACGCCCAAATATGATGAGCATATGCGTGCAATCTCTGAATTGATCTCCAGCATACAAACAGCTTTCCGAGACGATCCAGAGCTAGATGCCCTTATTAACGATTTGACAACTTTTATTGAGGGTTTTGGAAAAGCACAAAGCGGATATTCAAAAGCAAGTGAACTAGGAAAAACTATTGGAAAAGGAAATAAGTTAGAAAATGTACCTCCTGAACTTGCCCCATATGCTCCATACTTAAGAACTGCCGGAGTAAATCTGAAATGGCTGAAGTGGCAAACCGAGGGGAAAGACTACTTGGAGATTACTGATAATTGTCCTTATTGCGTATCCACTATTTCAACGCCTAAAGAAACAATTTTAAAAGTAAGTCAAGAGTATGACACCAAGTATCTTTCTGCGTTAAGTAAAGTGCTTGATGTATTTACCTCCTTGGAGGCGTATTTTTCAGAAAATACAAGAGCAACAGTGCAAACAATTTCTATAAGCGCTACTGGTGTAACAAAAGAGCAACTTGATTTTCTTCTACGCTTAAAAGAGGAGGTTATAACTTTAAGGGATAAGTTAATTGGTTTAAAGTACCTTGGTTTTGCTTCGTTAAGCAATGTAGATCAGGTAGCTGATGCATTGCGTGAAAATATTATTGATCTAACTTTTTACCATCAGCTTGATAGTGACTATACAAAATCTAAAATTGAAAGAATTAATTCTTCATTGAACGAAGTAATTACTGTTGCTGGAAAGTTGCAAGGACAAGTTGCTCAGCAGAAAAAAGAAATACAAAGAACTATAGAAAAACACAGCAAAGAAATTAATGGGTTTCTTGAATCCGCGGGTTATCAATACAAAGTTTCAATTGTTCAGTCTACAGGAGAAAGCTATCGGTTAATTTTGACTTATACAGAACAAACTGAAGGTATTGGAAATGTTAAAGAGCACTTAAGTTATGGAGAGCGGAATGCTTTTGCCTTGGTATTGTTTATGTACCAAACGCTTAAAGAAAATGCAGACTTCATTATACTGGATGACCCTATATCTTCTTTTGATAATAATAAAAAATTTGCAATTATGTCTATGCTATTTAGAGGGGCAAACTCATTTCAGGGGAAAACCGTGTTAATGTTAACCCATGATTTTGAGCCAATCATTGATATTGTTTGTACCTTGCGTGATATTTTCTCACCATCAGCAAAAGCATATTTTATTTCAAATATTAATGGAACGCTAGATGAAAAGGTCATTACAAATGCAGATGTCAAATCTTTTGTGTCAGTATGTGAAAGTAATATTGCTGATTCTGCCGATATAATTCATAAGCTAATTTATTATAGGCGACTTCTTGAAATCAACGATCAAAAGGATGAAGCTTGGGATTTGCTTTCCAATATATTTCACAAAGATAGGGAAGTTCCGAAAGCTAAAAATGAAGATGGAAGTTTCAGAGATATGACTGCTGACGAAATTGCACGATCAACTGAAATTATCCAGCTGAAAATCGCTGAATTTGATTATCCAACCGTATATGCACGTACCCAAAACGTTACCGAAATGATTGGGATATATCGTCGTTCTACTAGTGGCTATGAAAAGGTTCAAATCTATAGAATGTTGAAAGATGGTGAGATGGAGCGCGGAAGCGCAATGAAAAAATATGTGGATGAAACATTCCATGTTCAAAACGACTTCCTATTCCAACTTAACCCAAGAGAATATAAAATTGTACCACAATACATTCTTAACTATTGTGATAGTGAAATTAGTGTAATTGAAGAAAACCTTATGCAACCAATAATGTGATTTTTCAAAAACAGATATGCAAAGCAGATGGAATCTGCCCTTTATCTATAGTTCCACCACTGTCGTAAGCTGTTGAAGGCCATCGGAAACCCGATCCCAATGCTTTGCGTAAATCTTTCGCGGAGCCGCTATATACGATTAGTACACACCGTAAGTATGATTTTACGATCTACCGAAGGGATCATCAATGTTGTCACGGCCGCACCGATCTTGTCAATAAACTTCGGGCCAATTTGGCCCGAAGTTTATTGTACATACTATATTTGTAAGTGCCGTTTGTAAGTTATAGTTTATTTATAAATCAATTGGGTTGGTGAAGAGAACATGGCAACATTGAGAGCCTTGATTATAGGCGTAAGTGATTATACTGCAATGCAGGAGAACAATCTGCCCTTTTGTATAAATGATATATATGCAGTAAGCACAGCATTTGCAAGCGGACTGAAAGTTGACCCTGCAAATATCATTGTTTGTGGGAGTAACGGAAGTGTTTTGGGTTCAGAGTTAATCACTGTTTTACAAAAACTTTCTTCTCTTGTAGAGAAAGATGACACACTATTAGTATATTTTTCTGGTCATGGTGGCACTGTAGATGGAGAACATCATTTACTATTGAGTGACACCATGATAAGAACGCAAGAGTTGATTACATATTTAGATGACATTGCAGGAAAGAACAAAATTCTATTTTTAGACTGCTGTATGGCTGGGGATTTTACTGTTGAAAACAGTGCTGTTTTTAATATTGACGAAACAGCAGATGAATTTGCTGGAAAAGGATATGCTGTTATTGCTTCAAGTAATGCAACCCAATATTCATATGGACATCCTGACAAACCTATCAGCCTGTTTACCAGTTTTCTGTGCGAAGCTTTGACCAATGCACATATTATCCGGGAAGGAAAAAAATCTTTATACGACATCCATAAATTGCTTTTTTTGTTTTTGGAAATATGGAACAAGAACAACCCATCTCAAAAGCAAAACCCAATTTACAGAGCAAATATTGGTGGAACCATATTTTTTGAGGTTCAGGACTATCAACCTTACATTGTAGAAAACTTTTTTGAAGAAACCGAAGAATATATCATTTACGCTGTCGAATCCACACATAGCAGCATAGCCAAGAGATATAGTGTGAAAGTAATTCTAAAACGCCCATTTTCTTTTTTAGAAATTTCATATCTCAATCATGAAATAGTTGAAAAAACAAAAAAATTAAATATATATCAAAGCGAAATTCAGCAGCGGCGATGGCAAGGCAAACAAGCGAACCTTGTATTTTGTTATTTTGGGCTTGATGAGACAGACATGATAAATTGCAACTATATTTGCCATACCACATGGGCTGATAATACCCAAGATAAAGAGTGGTGGTATCGGATAAGTGGTAAAAATTGCGAAGTAATAAATGATATACATTTTAATGTTCACTCTTATTATCAAACACTCAAGGTATTTACCGAAGAACATAGTGGTACCAAAGAGAAATTAGTTGCAGAAACAATAGCTATCATTTCACGCATGATTACTTTAGCCGAACAAGCGATTTCTATGTATAATGAATTTTTGAATGGGACTAAGAGCGAAAGTGAATTTGTAGATACTATGGCAAATATCATTCCACAAATCGAGAAGCAATATTTTGCCGAAGGTGATTTGGATATTCCCCCCAATGAGCTAAAAGAATGGTGTCAATGTTGTACAGGTCTATCAGCAACTATCCACGATTTTACACTATTTTATAACCCGAAGTATTTATCAGGGCGTACTCCTGAAAATCGAAAAGCATGTATGGATTTATCCGTTAAACAATATTATAAAGAACTTGAAAAATTCAAAACCATAGATACTAATATATGAGAATTAAGACAGTGGCAAGGGGAGTCATTTCTCTCCCCTTGCTTTTATAATTATAATGCCGTAATCGACGTAAGCTGTTGAAGGACGTCGGAAACATGGCTCCAAAGCTCGGCGTAATCCTTTTGCAGAGCCGCTATATCGGATTGGTACACGCCGTAAGTATTGGCATGAATGGCAACCTGATTCAAATTATTGGCGCATCTGCGTTGCAGGGAAACAAGCTCCCGAACAGGGGCAAGGTCAACATTCAGCACATAGCCGTTGAGCGCCATTTTACGGATATATCCGCTTAAATTCTGTGTTTCGGCCTGCTCCATACGCTCCCTAATGGCGGCGTATTCGTCCTCATTCACCCAAACATAGAGCGGAACGCCGCGCCTGCGTTTGGGGCGGCTCATGGTTTCTCTCGTTCCTGGCTCCGGCGCTTTTCCGACGGCTTCTTAATTCGGTCTATCGGGTGGATTTTTGGCAGTTTGTGCGCCCGCGCCGGGCGGGGAGGATGCGGTTTTTCTTTCATCATTTTTTCAAAGGGACTGTCTGTAAAGTTCATACGTCCTTGTCCTCTCTGTGGTCAGGATGCTCGCTATCCGTTTCCCACGGCGGGGTATCGTCCTCCTGATCGTCGTCGAGATCAGCCTCGTACTCTTCATATTCCTCGTCAGCGAAAGCGGCCTGCTCCTGCTTCGGACGGTAAATCTTAACGTAATATCCGACCCCGACGCCAATCACCACAACGGCTAGGACAAGCAGAATCGTGTCCATATTGCTTTTTTGCTCCTGCTTCGGTTCCAGTGTTGGCTCAGGCATTACTTCGGGGGTACTTTCCGGCTCCGGCTCGGATAGGGCGCTTTCCCAGTCAGGTGAATCCCCGGATTTTTTCGCGAGAGCCAGCAGGTCTTTCGCCGTTACGGCGTTCAGAAAATACACATTGTCCTGCCCGCGTTGCTTGTCGATAACTAGATAAAACACGTTTTCATCAGGAGTCGTCACGGTGTAAAACTCTTTTCCGTCCTCGTCAATGGCATTATCTACAACAGTTCCTGTTCCAGCAGGCGTAAAGGGATTGGGGCCAGCTTCCGGCTCTGTTTCCGGGGTCGGGCTTTCCATTGCCTTCTGCGGGACTTCCTCACCGCCGCCCGCATAGGCAACGGCGCTAAAGAAAAAGGCCAACAAAAAAACGGCGCACAGCGCCGAGATCCTGCGAAATGTTCTCATGCTTCGGATTCCTCCTTTGGGATGTCGATCGGTGCGGTGGACCTCGGGTCAAGTTGGCCCGAAGTTGCACCGCCTGTTTTGACGGACTTCAACAGCGCTGCAAGGTCGGAGAGCGAAATATCCACACCGCGCACCGCGTCTACAATTTCCAGATTTTCAAGCTCAGTTTTCTGCCGTTCCAGTTCCCGCAGCTTCGTTTGAAGCCCCTGGATTTTGCCTTTGATCTTTTCCATTTCCTTGTTGACACGCTCAATTTTTGCGTTCAAATGAATCCTCCTCGTATAATCGTATTTGTAAGTTGTTTTTTATCTTTTTCCAGTTGATCCGGACAGCTGAAAAAGGTCTAGAATAATTTCCAGTTGAAAGCCTAATTTATGGCTGTATTCAAAGGTTG